>ORJL010933149.1_pt1 | contig 35590 bp, 30 predicted proteins | sample 1779941 | NCBI WGS metagenome assembly ORJL01 (sample SAMEA104232317, study PRJEB22302) | groundwater metagenome | biome: forest; feature: aquifer; material: groundwater | place: USA | collected 2011-08-07 | depth 5.8 m | reverse complement strand
TGAACCGTGGGAGATAGGCAACCCACTGTACTGGGACAGGAGGATCGCCAAACAGGCTGGCTACAAGGATGTCGTAGTGCCGTGGAGCGCAATCAAACAGACATTTACGTACAAGGGCGCATGGAGGCCCGGACAACCCACCCGCTTTCCAGCGGGCATGGACAAGAATGCGACTGCGCAACTAGGGTCCTTTCAGCCAGCCGGCAAGCCCGTGCCCATGCCTCCTGTGTCTGTTGGCATCTTCACCGACATGGAGATCGAGTTCTTCACTCCGGTGTGCGTGGGCGACAGGATAACAATAAAGGGAAACAAGCTCGTCAATGTCAGGGTGAGGCAGACCAGGATAGGCATGGGGGCCTTCATAAACCGCGAGAGTGAGTTCTACAATCAGCGAGGCGAACTGGTGGCCAAGGCCAACCAAGGAGGTTTCTCCTACAATCCATCTCGGTAAAGCAGGCAGTAGCAGTAGTAAAAATAAGGAGGGAGGCATCAATGACGCAGGAAAGACCAGCGATGGCGCGCCGAGGAGACCCCAAGTACACGTGGGATGACACCGTTGCCGCCATAGGCAGGGACTTCTCAGGTGGCAGGGTACATGTAGGCCAGGAGAAGATTGACCCCTCCAGCGTGAGTCGTTATTGCGAGGTCTGGGAGTACGGCAACCTCATTTACTGGGATAGACGCGTGGCCAAGGGTGCAGGCTACAAGAACGTAGTGGTCCCGTGGAGCAGCACATATCAGACCTTCACCTATGACTCCTTCTGGAGACCCGGTCAGCCAAGCCGCTTTTCGCCTGGCACAGACAAGAACGCCATGACGGCCAATGTTGCGCCTCGAGAGGAAGCGGACGAGCAAGTTCCCATGCCTCCCACCACACAGGGCATAATCACCGACATACAGATCGAGTTCTTCGAACCCCTGGGCATCGGCGACAGGCTTACGGCAAAGGGAAGCAAACTGGTCAACGTCCGGGTCAGGGAAACGCGCATCGGCTATGGCGCCTTCATGAACCGGGAGAGCGAGTTCTACAACCAGCGCGGCGAGTTAGTGGCGCGGATAAACCGGGGCGGTTTCTCCTACAACGCTGGTGCGAAGGCTCCCCAGCAGAGTGGTAGTGCCAGGAGAAGCTGACGCAAACACCGGAAAGCATGAGACCAGATTGAATTGATAGGAAGGAGTCAAGGGTGACACAGGAAAGGCCAGCGCTGATGCGCATGGGTAACGCCAGGTATACCTGGGACGATACCGTTGCAGCCATAGGAAGGGACTTTTCCAAGGGCAAAGTGCACACAGGCCAGGAGAAGATTGATATCTCCAGCATAGTCCGCTACTGTGAAGTCTGGGAGTACGGCAACCTCATTTATTGGGACAAGCGCGTGGCCAAGGGTGCCGGATACAAGAACGTCGTAGCCCCCTGGAGTTCCATCAAGCAGACCTTCACATCCAAAGGCTTCTGGCGGCCTAGAGATCAATCTCGGTTCCCGGCTGGCACCGACGTTAACGCGATGACTGGCAGTACCACCAACGAGGATGACAGGGGCGATGAAGTACCCATGCCGCCTGTGACCCAGGTCATAGTCACTGACGTGTCCATCGATTTCTTTGAGCCGGTTTGCGCAGGCGACAGGCTTACGGCCAAAGGGGACCGCTTGGCCAATGTCAGGGTGCGCAAGACTCGCATAGGCTACGGCGGCTTCATCAACCGTGAGAACGAGATATACAACCAAAGGGGAGAATTGGTAGCAAGAGTCAACCAGGGTGTGTACTCTTACAACCCAGAGTAGTAAAATCAAAGCCAATACGGCAGGAGGAGAATATGGCGACGAGGACCAGAACCACCAAACCCAAGGTAAACATTCCACCGCAACTGTGCTGGGAAGACGTAAAGGAAGGCGATGAGATTCCGCCAGTGGACTTCAACCTCACCGTGCAGCGCATGGTCATGTCCGCCGCATCCAATCGTGACTTCGCCACAATCCACCACAACTCCACTATGGGCAAGTCCGCCGGCGCGCCAGACATGTTCCTCAACAACATCTCCACGCTGCAACTTTGGGAGCGGTCCCTGTCCGACTGGATCGGTATCTATGGCCGCGTAAAGAAGGTCACCTTCCGGATCACCCACTTCCACGCCGCAGGCGACCTGATCCATACTCATGGCAAGGTTCTCAGGAAGTGGCAGGAGAACGGCCTCCATCTTGTCGAAGTAGAGATGAAGAACGAAACTCCACGCATGACGGGCATGGACGGCACTGCAGTAGTAGCCCTACCTAGCAAAGCCAACCCTACCAAGACCCCAATGTGGGACGCCAACGGCGTGGCCGTATAGTCTAGCGCCTATTCGTTTAGACGGTCAAAGATGGTAGCCCGTGCACCAGGTGGTGGACGGGCTACCATGGGATTAGCGCTACTGAGCATGGCCTTGACAACCGCAGGCCATAAGGGTGGGGCGCGTCTTGTCTGGGAACACTAGAAGACACACCTGGCAAGGAGGAGAAGGCATGGCTGGCTGGTTTGACCCCCACGTTCACCTGGACTACTGGCGGATTGAGGATGTACCGGGAGTGATCCGTGATGCGGAGCACGCTGACGTAGATAAGATAGTCACCGTAGGCCGCAGCGTAGTGTCTTCGGCCTTCAACGTGTGGATAGCCCATCAGTTTGAGACAGTATTGGCAGGGGTGGCCATCCACCCCCTCTGGCCAGATGCCCTGGACGACCAGTCGTACAGGGATCTGAAGGCCCTTACCCGGGACACAAAGGTAGTAGCAATTGGAGAGACTGGCATCGGCGTAGGAATGAGGCCGGAGACACGGAACGAACAGCGGGATAAGTTCGCCAAGCACATCCGTTTGGCACGCGAAAGAGGGCTGCCTCTAATAATCCATAACGACCGAGGCTCTGGGGCGGATATAGCGGAGATCTACCAGAAGGAAAAGGGCCACGAGGTGGGCGGCGTTATGCACACCACCATGGTAGACCTGAACGATGCCAAGCGAATGTGGGAGATGGGCGTGTACATATCCATCGGGTACCACCCATTCCAGCGCGAAGGGTTCGAGTACCTGGAGGAGGTCATCAGGCAGGTCCCGGAAAACTTGCTCATGATTGAGACGGACTCCGCAGGAGGCCTGGGCAACGCATTCCCCCACAAGCTACCAGAGGTGGCTGCCAAAGTTGCCGCCATCAGAGGCACGACTTCCGATCACATAAAAGACGTCTCGAATCGCAACATCAAGGCGTTACTGCGTCTCTGAGACGCCATTCCCAAACACACAACGATAGAGACCCCGTTAGGAGGCGCTGTCAATGGACTTTGAGAACAAGTACACGAAAGAACAGGGAAACTTCCGGCGCGAGGTGCGGGCTTGGCTGGAGGCAAACATTCCTGAAAATATGCAGATGCCCACCGACCCAGAAGACTTCTCGGAGGATATGTATTGGTTCTGGCGGCAGAAGCATAAGGAGATGGCAGCCAAGGGATGGCTTTTCCCCACCTATCCCAAGGAATACGGTGGAGGCGGCCTTACAGGAGAGCATGAGACCATCATAGAAGAGGAGTCCCAGCGGTTCCGGGTGCCCCGTCACTTCTGCACCGACTGGATCCTGCCCGCCCTTTTGGTCTGGGGCACAGAAGAGCAGAAGAAAAAGTGGTTGGTCCCTTTCCTGAAGGGAGAACAGGTCGCGTGGGAGAAGTTCACCGAACCCCACTCAGGATCAGACCTGGCCAGCTACCAGAGCCACGCTGTACGTGAAGGCGACGAATGGGTCATCAACGGCGCCAACGTGTTCGTCAGTGGACGACACGCTCCATACCCCGATTGGCTCTACGGGCCTGTGGTGTCAGACCCCGACGCACCCCGGCACAGAAATCTGGCGTACTTAATCATTCCCTATCCAACGCCAGGGGTTGAGATAAAGAAGCTCAAGCTGACCAACGGAAGTGATCAGCATTTCGTCTACCTTGACAATGTGCGGATCCCAGCCGACCACCTCATTGGCAACGACCACCAAGGATGGCAAGTAGCCAACACCAGCCTGGAGCAGGAGCATGGAGGACGCGGCCAGGCCTTCCCTAGCGACGATGTGGTAGACAATCTCATCGCGTACGTGCAGGAACACCTCAAGAAGAGCCAAAGCCCAGGTGGAGACCCGGTCCTACAGCAAGAAGCTGCGGATGCGTTCATCGACGGTCATATCCACAACCTTTTCGCCAGGCGCACCTACTGGATGTACATGAGCAGGGTGGAGATGAGCTGGGAGGGGCCGTGTACGTCGCTCTTCGGACGAAACTACGGCATGCGCAACGTGGCCAGGGTCAGAGACGTGATGGGTCCATATGCCCTCCTGGGAACCAAGGACCCAATCGCTCCCTGTGGCGGAGGGCAGGAGGTGGACCAGCGCAGCAGCTTTATCCACCAGCACGGTGCGGGCAGCAGGAACATCAACAAGGTTCTGTTGGCTCGGCGAATTGGTATTAGCCGCACCAGAGAGCGAGCGGCAGTAACCCCAATGACCGCAGGTCGCCGAGAGAAACAGCAGGAAGCTGATTGACGAAAGCTGAACCTTACTCTACTCTATCCTATATGAGCCAAATACCAGTTAGCACTGGAAATCATTCCAAGCGTCTCATTAGCTTCGACATAGACGGCACAATGGAGTTCGGCGATCCACCAGGCCGGATCAGCGCTCAATGGGTCCGCCAGGCCAAAGAGTTGGGATGCCTGGTAGGAAGCGCCTCGGACCGTCCTCTGGCAGAGCAGCAGCGCCTGTGGAAGGCGAATGGCATAGAGGGAGACTTCTTCACCCTGAAGCACTGGCTAGAGAACCTGAAGACACAGTTCTCTGCTGAAGAATACTGGCACGTGGGTGACGGCCAAATGGATGAGCTATACGCCGTTCAGGCAGGGTTCACCTTTTTCTGGCCAGACTCATTCTTGGAAGCCGCCCACATTCATCTGAACGGCACCCACCAAGCTCCCTGAGCAACGTCTGAACTTCCATGCCGTTTGCTATTGAAGAGAGCAAACGGCATGGGGATTAGTCCTCACCCAATCCGGCCTGCCGTTCAGTTCCCCACCTAACACCGTTCGCGTCTCTCACTGCCAGCCAAGTGAAAGACTCATTCGTCACATTGTCCTGTGGCAGGCTCAACACGCCTGACAAGAACAACGAACCACATTCCTTTACCGTGCGACCAGCTTCGCAACATGCTAACCGAAACAGCAAATGCCCTGTCACCACCAGCGCTCCGCCTTCACTCGTGAAGGATCTACCCCAACCCGGCCCAACATCTCCTCAACGTCCTTGATCATCCCTGATGGGCCGCAGACGTACCAAAGCGCCGGTTTGGCAGGCAAGTGCTCTCGCAGCATCGGCAGGTCAATGCGCCCCACTCGGCCGTTCCAGAACTCCGCTCCTGGCCCGGTCATTGTAAAGACGCATTTCACCTTCGGATTGCGGGCGGAAATCTCGCTCAGCGCCGACAAGAACACGGTCTCTGAAGGTGCCGTGGCGCTGTAGATAAGGGTCGCTTCAACTTCAGGGCAAGCCTCGTCCACGTACCTGATGATGCTCATGATGGGAGTGATTCCGATTCCACCGGCTATGAGAATCAGGGTATCGGCCATGGATTTCTGGTAGTAGAAGTCTCCAGAGCCCCCTTCCAACAGGAAGGAGTCTCCTACCTTGGCGTGGTCATGAAGATAAACAGAAGCCTCTCCCCAAGGTAGCTTCTTGATGGCTAACCTTATGGTCCCGCGCTGAAGAGGAGATGAAACAATGGAAAACCCTCCCACAATCAGAGAGGCTCCTATGTCTATGTACAGGTCGACCCATTGACCCGGTAAGAATGAAAACGGAGCATCGCCCAGGTCGAAGAGGAAAGACTTGACCGTGGGTGTCTCCTGGCGAATCCTCACGAGCCTAGCTGGAACTCTCACATCATCGCTCTAATGCCAGACCCCACAAAAACGAAGCAGGCCGAGGAGCTTTCGTTGCCCTCGGCCTGCTTCTAACATCTACTTGACTGCTACAGAGCCATCAACCTGGCTATCCGGGCCTTGTGGTACCTGGCATCACCCAGGTAGTGCTGCAGGGTCCTTGCCCGCTTGGTGTAGTGGGTCAGGCCGAAGGTCAGGTCAATGCCGATGCCTCCATGAACGTCGTGGGAGTGATCGCAGGCCTGGTAGTAACCGTCGCTGGCCACTGCTTTAGCAGTAGACACCCCTATCTGGGCCTCAGGCTTATTGGTCTCGAGCATCCAGAGAGCCTCATAAGTGGTCCACTTGCACGAATCCGCCGCCGTGACGGCATCGATGACGTGCTGCTGTACATGCTGGAATGTCCCTATGGGCATACCAAACGCGATGCGCTGCTGGCTATAGTCCCTGCACATCTCATAGACCTTCCACGCCCCTCCAGCCATGTAACCAGACAGAACAGCGGTGGCCTTGTCCATAGCACGCTCAATGCCGGGCCATGCACCACCAGCGGGCCCCACCACCGACGCGGCAGGTACATGAACGTTCTTGAAGTTCACCTCGCAAACCTTGTCACCAATCCAACCTTGCATCAAGCGCGTAGACACGCCCTGGGCCTTCCTGTCCACCAGCAACAGTGAAACGCCCTCCTCAGGAGTGTGGCCACTGCGGGTACGAGCGGCAACCAGGATATGATCGGCCACATGCGCCCATGGAATGAAAAGCTTAGTGCCGTTCAGGACAAGGTCTCCACGCGTGCCCGTAGTTTGCAGTTTGATGAAGCTGGGACCCCAGCCATACTCGGGTTCTGTGAAAGCAAAGGAGACAATCTGCTGTCCACTGGCAATAGCTGGTAGCAGCGCCTTTTTCTGGGCATCGTTCCCCAACTCCAGAATGGCCTGGGCGCTCAGCACCGCGGAGTCCAGGATGGGGCTGGAAGAGGCGAAATACCCCAAAGTCTCCAACAAGACACCCATATCGGTGACACTGAGGCCTGCGCCGCCGTACTGCTCTGGGATGAAGATGCCCGGCCATCCCAGATCGCACATCTTTCTCCACAGCTCCGTATCAAAACCAGTAGGACTCTCATCAATCTGCAGTACCCGCTCCTTGGGTAGCTCCGCCTGCAGGAACTCGGTGGCCGAATTCTTGATCTGTACCTGAGTTTCGCTAAGGGAGAGATCCATATGACCGACCTCCTTCTCAGTTGACTACTTCCCTCACCACGATACTTATTACCGGAACGAGTCTCCTTCCCGGACATACAAACCGAGCGGGATTATACACTACCGAGGCCAGATGCACCAGCGGGTGCGTCGTGAGAATGTCCACTTTCACCCCCGTCTTTCCTCTGTCCAAGGCCAATTTGCTTTGCCATCTCCACGCGGTAGACCTCTGACGCTCCCGTGGGGTTCTGAACGGCCAGGCTTTGGCGCTGCTGGAACTGGAACTGTCCGCCCATAGGCGCCCGCGCATCATCAGGGTCCAGGAGGGCGTACATGCCCATGATGTCTCTCACGATACGGGAAAGGCGCATGGAGACCTCTTTTTCCCACAGCGCCGTCTCTGACTGTTGATAGGTGATTGGCTGCCCAGTGGAGGCCATCCAGGCGTTGCGCAACTTGAAAAGGCGTGTGATCCGGCTGTTGATGTACGACTCTACCAGAAATTGCTGTAGCACAGGGTCTTTGCCGAGACTCTGCCCTTCCCGAGTAGTCTCCTGGGCATACTTGAGCAGGTCATCTACGTCCTGGTCAAAGACCACGGGATGGCGAATGTCCTCCCTGCTCTGGACCCCGCTCTGCATCACAGACCATCCATCGCCCTCGGGCCCTAACATGGCGTCAGGGAATACTCGCACGTGGTCGAAGATAACCCTATGGTTCTGCCACGGCAACAGGGCCTTCGGTACCTGAATGGTGATGCCCTGCAAGCCACCAGGTACAAGGAATGTAGCCGTCGCCTGCTCAGGAGGCGCTTCTGGTCTGACTACGGCCAGCACCCACAGATAGTCTGGCCAGAGGCCTCGTCCGGAAAACATATCCTGGCCATCCAGGATGATGTCGTCGCCATCGCGAAAGGCGCGTATACCCAAATTGCTGACGTCCGGCTGAGCGCCACTCTCGACGGACATCCTCCAGACATTGCCCATATCCGGGGCCCCGGACGTCAAGTAGCTGCCCCTCTGGCTTTCCGTACCCCATTGCTGGAGAGCGAACCTGAGTGGCTTGGAGGAACTGTCGTCCAAGAGCCAACCTAGCCGCCTTTTGGCCAGTTCCTCCAGGAAGACCACTGCCAGATCAGCGGAAAGGTTCAACCATCCCATCTGGTCAAGCCGGCCCAGGAAGGCGTGGCACTGTTCCCACGTGGCAGCATCCACGTCCGGCAAGGCTCCAGCCCGAGCGACTCCTTCAGGTAAATTAGCGTCCAGCCAAGTTCCTACCTCCAGCCGGAAGTGCTCTTGCTCCTGCGTGTAAGAGTACTCGAACTCCATGGAATCTCACCATCCCACCATACTTTAGTTTGCTTGTATGCCTTGGTTAGCGCCTGTAACCAGCGCAGTGTGCTCAACCGGTCCCCTGGGAACGCCGCTCTTCTCTAAGATACTCCAAAACACTTGTAATAAGCTGCCTATCATCCGGACGAAACGCCATCTCGCCTCTCTCCTGCTGGAGGATTGTCTGCGCAATCTCCCATCCCATATAGATACCGCCGATGAGACAATCCGCAGGGACATGCACGTCGTTCAAATATATGGTCCGCTCGCTGCCCACCAGTAGCTTCGGAGCGTGGATAGTGATACCAGGCAAGCCAGCATCAATCATGAGTATGCCCAGATTGCGCCGGAGCGGCCTCTCCGGTGCGGTTACCGCCAGGGTGAGCAAGTAGTCAGGATCCATCGGTCCGGTTATGAAAGCTTTGATTCCGCTAACCACAAACTGGTCTCCTTCCGCCACGGCCCGTGTCTTGATCCCAGCTATGTCAGCGCCTCCTCCGGCCTCTCCAAAAGCCTGCCACGATATGACCTCACCTCGCAAGGCAGGAAGGATATAACGACGTTTCTGCTCTTCCGTACCCCACACGAGCACCGCGTTTATCCATCGCCTGTTGTCACCAACGGGGGGCAAGCGCAAGTGGCCCAGTTCCTCACGAATAACCACAGCAATATCCGGATCTAGTCCAGCACCGCCTATCTCCACAGGCCAAGAAGGAGCCAGCCAACCCTTTCTACCAAGCTTGCGCCGGAATGCCTTGAGAATGTGCTGGGTCTCCTGATCCAGGGCTGCACCATCGGCAGGAATGTTCAAGCCCACCGGTGCGTTCTCATCCAGCCAGGCGCACACCTCAGTCCGGAAAGCCTCTTGCTCCTTTGTATAGTAGGTATCAAAGTCCATGATCGTCCCTCCATCTACCCCAGCCACTAACCTACGCTTGTGCCTACCATTGGCGCAAGCATGGGAGCAACACAACTCTAGATCAGGCCCCCGCCACTGAAATATAGATGCGCGTTCCACAACGTGTCAACCGTACCGGGCCAGTGTCAGTCCAAGGAACATCGTGTGTTAGGTGTTGGTGACAGCCTTCAATGCCGTCCGGGGTGGGCAAAGCCTTGCATGGCACTGGCCACTTCGGGCTATCGAGCAGACGCTTCTTCGCCAGGTGCCACAGAGATACTGCGCCACAAGCGCACGCCCTCTCTGCTAGACACCTCTTCCAGCAACTGAGACGCACTCTTCTTCAATACCGGATGCTCCCACTCCGGCGCTATTTCCACCAGAGGTACCAGTACAAAGGCCCGCTCCGCCATGTGAGGATGCGGTACCACCAGATCAGGGGTGACAATGACCTGGTCACCGTAGGCCAGAACATCTACATCCAGTACCCTGGGCCCATACCGGACCGTAGGCTTTCGCCCCACTTGTCTTTCCACTTCCTGGCACACCGCCAGCAGTTCCAGCGGGGCCAGATCTGTTTGCACATGGCAGGCCATATTCAGGAAAGGGGGCTGCTCTGTGTAGCCCCACGGCTCGGTCTCGTAGATAGATGAGGTCTCGACCAAGTGCATTGCAGCCGCCAGCAAGCGGATTCCCATCGTCAAATGCCCTTCCCTGTCACCGACATTACTGCCCATCCCCAGGAACACTTTTGCCTGCATCCCAGCCTACTCCTTCGGCTCCGGCATCCAGCCACGCACAATGGCGTCGGCCATGCGCGCCACCCGCGCCATCGCCTTCACGTCGTGTACTCGGACGATATCCGCGCCGTTGGCTATGCCTATGGCCACCGTGGCGGCGGTGCCCTCCAGGCGCTCCCGCACCGGCAACCCCAGTACAACGCCAATGGTGGACTTCCGTGACGTCCCAAGCAGTATGGGATATCCCAACTCCTTCAGATCTCTGAGGCAGCGCAGTATCTCCAAGTTATGAGCAGGCAACTTGCCGAACCCAAAGCCAGGGTCCAGGATTATCTTCTCTGGACGGACGCCAGCATCCAGTGCTTGCCGCACGCTGGCCTCCAGTCCTCTGCGAATATCTGTCATCAAGTCAGCGTACTCCGTCCCGCTCTGGTTGTGCATCAACACCAACGGCGCGCCATACTGAGCAGCCACGGCAGCTAACTCAGGGGCCGTCTTCAGGCCCCACACATCGTTGACCATGTTTGCGCCAGCATCCAGCGCCTGACGGGCAACCTCTGCCTTGTACGTATCTATGCTGATAGGAACCTTCACTGCTTTCGCCAACCGCTGGATGACCGGAAGCACGCGGCCCAGCTCCACTTGGACATCGATTGGCGATGCCACACGGCCTGCAGCACCACCCCAAGTGCTGGCCTCCATCTTTGCTGTATAGAGGGGGCGCGTCGACTCTCCGCCCACATCGAGAATGTCGGCTCCCTCTTCCACGAACCTCTTCCCCTGCTCCACCGCTGTATCCGGGTCCATGAAACCGTCGCCAGAGAAGGACTCAGGAGAAACGTTGAGCACGCCCATAATGTAGGTGCGTTCACCCCAGGCAAAACGCCTGCCCCGGCAATCTAGAAAGGGATTCAAGTAATCTGAGCCTGCCACGCACTTATCCTTGTTCTGCTGTAAGAAAAGATTGTATCATCTCAAGGTACATGATTATCTTCTCCCAAGTCGTAGAGAAACTCCCTTGCCGCTTTTGCGGGGATTTGTTAGCATCTCCGCAACCCCAAAACGTGGCAAACATGAGCAGTCTTCCACATTCAGCTTTTCGAGGTGACTATGGCTGTTGAAAAGAGAATAGACGAACACCTAACTGAGCTGGCCAGACTGCGTAAGCAGGGCCAGGAGGGCGGCGGTCCAAAGCGCATCGAGCAGCAGCATGCCAAGGGCAAGCTAACCGCCCGAGAGCGCATTGCGCTCCTCCTGGATAAAGATACCTTTCAAGAGGTAGACCCCTTTGTAGCCACCTGGTCTACTGACGGCGATTCTCAGGCTCAGGTCTATCTGGGAGATGCCGTAGTAGTAGGCTACGGGCTGGTTCACGGGCGGCTGGTCTACGTCTTTGCCCAGGACTTCACCGTATACGGCGGGTCCCTATCAGAGGCGGTTTCGGAGAAAGTGGTCAAGATCATGGACCTAGCCATGAAAAACGGGGCCCCCATCATTGGTCTCAACGATTCTGGAGGCGCCCGCATCCAGGAAGGGGTAGTCAGTCTAGCGGGGTACGGCGAGATTTTCCTGCGCAACACTCTGGCCTCCGGCGTCATACCCCAGATTTCCGTCATCTTAGGCCCATGCGCGGGAGGGGCGGTGTACTCCCCTGCTATCACAGACTTCGTGTTCATGGTCCAGGGCATCAGTCAGATGTTTATTACTGGGCCGGACGTCATCAAGGCAGCCACGGGTGAGGTGGTGACCCACGAGAACCTGGGCGGAGCAGACAGCCACGCGCGCCTCAGCGGCGTGGTCCAGTTCAACCACGCGTCGGAAGAGGAATGTCTGAACGAGGTACGCAGGCTCCTTAGCTTCCTGCCCCAAAACAACATGGAGGACGCCCCTGTCTCTTCTTCCTACGACGACCCTAACCGCACCGACGAAACATTGGCCCACATTGTGCCCGACGACCCTGTAAAGGCGTATGACATGCGAGAGGTCATCAACAGGATCGTGGACAGTGGAGACTTCTTGGAGGTCCACCGCCAGTTCGCCCCCAACATAGTGGTTGGGTTCGCTCGCATGGATGGCCGTTCCGTGGGAATTGTAGCCCAGCAACCCGCCTACCTGGCCGGCGTTTTGGACATAGATTCCTCCGACAAGAGCGCCCGCTTCGTCCGCTTTTGTGACGCCTTCAACATTCCCATCGTCACCTTAGTGGACGTTCCAGGCTTCCTTCCAGGATCGGACCAGGAACACAGGGGCATCATAAGGCATGGGGCCAAACTCCTGTACGCCTATGCCGAAGCCACCGTTCCCAAGATCACCATAATCACCCGCAAGGCCTACGGTGGGGCTTATGTCGTTATGGGAAGCAAGCATCTGCGAGCCGACGTCAACATGGCCTGGCCCACCGCAGAAATCGCGGTGATGGGTCCGGACGGCGCGGTCAGCATTATCCATCGAGACAAGATCGCCAACGCAGAAAACCCTGAAGAGGTCAAGATCCAACTGGCTAAAGAGTATCGAGTCAAGTACGCCAACCCGTACGTTGCGGCAAGCCGCGGCTACATAGATGACGTAATAAATCCGGGAGAGACGAGGCCCAAGATTATCAAAGCCCTGAGTATGCTCCGGAACAAGCGAGACAGCCTGCCACCCAAGAAGCATGGAAACATCCCTCTCTAGGTGGCTTTTGTGGCTCAAGAGGAAGAAAAACCAGCAGATTTCTCTTCGATGATGGCCACCATAACGTCCATCATCGAAGAGGTGCTGGAAAAGCAGGGTGACCTGCTCTCCCGCCAAAAGCCGGACCCGTGGAAAGTTGCGCACAGGCAGGCCATGAGCCGAGAACAACGATGGCGGAACATGGCTTGGAATAAGGTCTAGCCTCCAGCGACTTCCCGTTATCCCTGTCCAGCTTTCATAGCTAGAGTTGCGTCGAGCACACGCCAGTAAGCCATGGCCTTGGCCCATTGCTCTTCGACGAATTCCTGCTATAATCCTGTTGGAGTCGAGACCGAGGGGATGCCCGAACCTAAGCTGGCGGCAGCCGTAGAAGGGCTTTCTTGTTCAGGGTCCTATCCACTAGCAATCACACCACTGCCGTGTGTCCGGCCCTTTGGACTGGGACTACGGTGTTTCACTTCCTCATTAGTCTAGATAGGCTTTCGTGGCGTTACCCGGAAGTTTCTTTCGTGTCAACGGGGACCTAAAAATCATCAGCGCACCGAATCCAAAAGAGAGAGGTAGAGAGGAGACCATTGTGACCAACGCGCAGGACATCCAAAGGGCCAAGGAACATTTTGGTAAAATCCTTGAGCAGCAACTCCAGAGAGTGGAACGATTGAAGACAGACACTCCCTGGACAGACTATTCGAAAGTCAAGACTATTGTCATTGGCGTCTTAGGCGGTGACGGCATCGGCCCCTACATCACCGGCGAGGCCCAGAAAGTGCTGGAGCACATGCTGGCTAGCCAGGTGAAAAGCGGTAAGGTGAAGTTCCGCACCATTGAAGGGCTGACTATAGAGAACCGGGCCGCTAAGCTGAAGGCCATCCCTGACGATGTTTTGAAAGAGATCAAGGAGTGCCATGTAACTCTCAAAGGTCCCACGCATACGCCAGAGAAGGGCGACGGCTGGCCCAACGTTGAGAGCGCCAACGTGGCCATGCGCAAAGAGTTAGACTTGTTTGCCAACGTAAGACCGGTACGCATCCCCAAGCAAAACATCGACTGGATGTTCTACCGCGAGAACACTGAGGACATCTACGCTGTGGGCAGCCAGGGAATAGATGTTACTCCAGACCTGGCCATAGACTTCAAGGTCATCACCTCTCAGGGATCGGAACGCCTCATCGAGGCAGCCTTCGACTACGCCAAGCGCAATGGCAAGACTTACGTCGCAATAGTGACCAAGGCCAACATCGTCAAGACTACCGACGGGAAATTCCTGGAAATAGCCAAACGCGTCGGCGAGAGATACCCGGGCATCCGTTGGGAGGGTTGGTACATAGACATCATGACCGCCATGCTCATTAACGAGGCGCGCCGGAAGGACTTCCAGGTCTTCGCGTTGCCAAACCTCTATGGTGACATCCTGACGGACGAGGCCGCGCAGATCCAGGGTGGCGTGGGCACAGCAGGCAGCGCCAACCTGGGCAAGACATACTCTATGTTTGAAGCTATCCATGGCTCCGCTCCCCGTATGGTCAAGGAGGGCCGTGCCCAGTATGCAGACCCAAGTTCTGTCCTTCGCGCCGGCGCCATGATGATGCAGCACATTGGATTTGGAGCGCTGGGCGACAAGCTCCACATGGCCCTGGACGTATGCGGCCAGTATGAGCGCAAGGTAGTCCTGACAGGACGCAGCAACGGTGCCACAGGTAAAGAGTTCGGCGAGTACATCATGGCCACCGTTGATGATTCCAAGCTGAAGTCCCGTTGGGAAGGGTACGTCAAGGCGTAGCGCAGAGGCAGTCCAGCGCCTCCTAAGAAAGCAGATTCCGGAGGGTGTTGTCATGCCCGCCACCAGTTGTGTCTGTGGCGACACAAGGAGGTGCAGGTCTCACCCAGGAAGTAGCTTGAGACGCTCAACTGATTGCACAGGCACGTATTCTCTTTCACGAATGGTAAGTGACGAAACACATGCCAAAGGAGTTGACGGTCATGCGCAAGAAGGTCACAGTTGTTGGAGCAGGCCAGGTAGGAGCTACAGTAGCACAACGCGTCTTTGAGCGTGGCTACGCCGACGTAGTTCTAGTGGATATAGTAGAGGGTTTACCACAGGGTAAAGCTCTTGACATACTGGAGTCCGGCCCCATCGTGGGCTCGGATTCAAACATCATCGGCACGAATGGCTACGACGAAAGTAAAAACTCGGACGTAGTGGTGATAACCTCCGGCGTGCCTCGTAAGCCCGGTATGAGCAGGGATGACCTCCTCTTCACCAACCTTAACATCGTTGGTGCGGTAACCAAGGAAACCATCAGCCGCTCTCCCAACGCCGTATTGATCATAGTCACCAACCCACTGGATGCCATGGCCCAGCACGCCCACAAGGTCAGCGGCCTACCCAGGCAGCGTGTCCTGGGGCAATCTGGAGCCCTGGACACTGCACGGTTCCGAACCTTCTTGGCCCAGGAGTTGAAAGTCTCTCCCAAGGACGTTCAAGCATACGTCCTGGGTGGCCACGGCGACACCATGGTCCCCCTGATCCGCTATACCACGGTGGGTGGCGTGCCAGTCTCCGAGTTGCTGCCCCAAGCCACCCTAGACCGCATCGTCAAGCGCACACGAGATGGTGGCGCCGAGATCGTTTCTTTGCTCAAGACGGGTAGCGCCTACTATGCCCCCGCGGCAGGCGTAATGGAGATGATAGACGCCATCCTGCTAGACCAGCACCGAATCTTGCCCTGCGCTGTCTACCTGGAGGGCGAGTACGGCATCCGTGGCCTGTTCGTTGGTGTGCCGGTGAAGCTGGGCATCAATGGCATCGAAGAGGTCATTCAGATCAAGCTCACTCCTGAAGAGCAGTCCATGCTTCAGAAGTCGGCGGCGGCAGTCCAAGAGTTGGTCACTGTTATGAGCAAGGCCCCAGCCCAGTCACGCTAACCATTGGGGGGCTTGAAAACACCTCGCAGAACCGCCGGCTTGCTGCGTGCAGGTCGGCGGTTCTTTATAATACGGCAATACGTCTTTGCCAATGGATGGGTAAAGCGAGAAAGTAATGTTATCCAGAAAGCCTCAGAGCGCTGAAGAAAAGGCCCTATGGGATAAGGCCCGTCACTACTTGCCAGAGGCACAGCTAGGCAACGCCCCTGCCAACTTCGAGGACGGTTTCATAGTCAAAGAGGCCCACGGCTCCAGGATATGTGACTACAGCGGCAACCAGTACATAGACTACCTACTGGGCTCCGGCCCCATGATATTGGGCCACAGTCATCCCGCCGTTGTGAAAGCAGTGCAGGAGTGCTTGAGCAAAGGAAGCACATATTTTCTGACCAGCGGCGTGGCTATTGAGTTGGCGCAGGAGATATGTCGCGCCGTCCCCTGCGCTGAAATGGTCAGGTTCACCACCAGCGGCACCGAAGCCACGTTCCAGTGCTTGCGCGTAGCCAGGGCCCACCGTCAACGGGACAAGGTCCTGAAGTTTGAAGGAGGCTACCACGGCTCCCACGACTACGCCATGATGAGTTCTTACTCCTTTCAGCCAGCGGATTTCCCACAAGCCATGCCCAATTCCGCAGGCATTCCCGAAGTAGTCAAGGATACCGTCCTGGTCGCTCCCTTCAACGACCTGGATACAACAACACGGATCATCCGCCAACACCACGAAGAGATGGCATGCGTCATCCTAGAGCCTTTGCAACGCATCATTCCTCCAGAGCCAGGATTCCTGGAAGGCTTACGGGAAATCACATCCAGGTATGGCCTCTTGTTGATATTTGACGAGGTTGTCACAGGCTTCCGATTTGCCTATGGAGGCGCCCAAGAGTTCTACGGCGTTCAGCCGGACCTGGCCGCCATAGGCAAGGTTGTAGGCGGCGGCTATCCACTGGCAGCGGTGTGTGGCCGCGCCGAGGTTATGCGCCATTACGATTCTTCTATGGTAGACCCCGCCGACTACGTTCCCCAAGTGGGAACCTTGAGCGGTAACCCCGTTGCCGCCACGGCCGGGCTGGCCACCCTGGCAGAGCTGCGAAAGCCCGGCACCTACGAGCGCCTGCGGGACGTTGGGCACAGGCTGAAGACTGCTCTGCAAGAAGCGCTGGAGCAAGCAGAAGTGCCCGCTCAGGTGGTGGGAGACGACACGGTCTTCGATGTGTGCTTCACGGACGTCAATGTAGTAGACTATCGCTCCGCCATGACTGCAAACAGGGATAGGATGCGCCAGTTCAACCGCCTCCTCCTGGAAAGAGGCATCCTGAAAGCTGGCCAGAAGTTCTACATGTCCCTTGCCCACACCGACGAGGACGTCCAATACACGATCCGTGCCTTTCAAGACGTGGCCCAAACGCTGCAAAGGTCTTGAGGCTGCCCTACCTCTTTGGCGGTGCTAGACAATGCCAGTGTCAATCTCATGCCTGGTTGGGGAAAACGCGACCTCATTGTCTGCTCCTGGTGAGCTTGTCGACCCATACGAGCGGACGGAAGTTCCCGCTCATGTCCTTCGATAGCTCGGCAAGCTCACTACAGGCTTGCTCAGGATGAGCTGGAACTTAGCAATACCTACTGCCCTGCCTACGTTTTCTCTCCAGCCGGCTTGGGGCGAGCGCGGTAGACCGACTCCGGCGTCATGGGCAACTCAGTCATCCTCACTCCGACAGCGTGGCTGATAGCGTTGGCTATGGCGGCCATAGACGGCACCAGAGAGGCCTCCGCCATGCCCTTGATTCCGTAAGGGCCCGTTGTAGATGGCACCTCCACAATTGCAGTATCTATGAATGGCACATCCAGCGTAGTGGGGATCCGATAGTCAAGGAAAGTGGTATTTCGAGGGATACCGTTATCAAAGACGTAACCTTCGCTGAGGGCCCAGCCAATCCCCTGGGAAACAGCGCCATGCATCTGGCCCTCGATCAACGTGGGGTTGACTGCGAGTCCCACGTCCTGGGCTATCGTGTAGGCCAGCACTTTGGTTTTCCCCGTCTCGGGGTCAACCTCTACATCGGCCACATGAACAGAAAAGGTTGGAATCCTTGACGGCACACCCACAGCACCCCGCCCAGTAATAGCACCGTCGGCGGAGGTAATGCTGGCTCGCGCCAGATCAGCAAGGGTGACATTCTTATCAGGCTGAGCTTTGATACGAAACTTGCCATCCACCATTTCAATGGCCGATGGATCCACACGCAGCCTGGCCGCCGCACGCTGGACCAGTTGCGCCTTGGCATCTTGGCAAGCGCGCATCACCGCTGTACCCATCTGGTGGGTGGTCCTGCTGCCCGCCGTGATGTCCGAGTAAGGGGCAGTGTCCGTGTCAGCCGTGACAACGGTCACCGTTTCGTATGGGATGCCAAACTCCTCCGCTACTATCTGTGCCAGAGTGGTGCGTGTGCCTGTCAGGTCTATGGAGCCTATGACCAGCGCCACCGAGCCGTCGGCGTTAAGGTTCACGTGGGCCGCGGAGCTTCCCACACCCCCCATCCAGAAGCCGCATGCCACACCCCTTCCGCGTCTTGCCCCATCAAGCTTGCTCCTGTAGTTGGGATGCTCCAGCATCTTTTCGAGTGTTTCCTTGAAGCCGATCCTCTGGAATGGCAGCCCGCTGGGCATTGGATCCCCTTCCTGCGCCACATTCTTCAGCCTGAACTCCAGAGGATCTAGCTTGAGATCCTCGGCCAGCATGTCCATGGCGGACTCCATGGCAAAGGTTGTCTGAGGTGCCCCGGGGGCACGGTACGCCGTAGCCGGCGGACGGTTGGTGACCACACTGTAGCCTTCGAAACGCAGATTTGGTATCCGGTAATGGCCTAGCCCAGTCATAATGCCGTCCGCGGCCAGCGTCTGTGGAGCGGCGCCGGAGTCGTAGACAACCCGCCCGGAGATGGCGGTCAATCGGCCTTCGCTGGTGGCGCCCACCTTGAGATTCACCACAGCGCCAGGCGCGGGGTGGCTGGAGGTGAAGTCCTCAGCACGGCTCAAGACCAGTTTGACGGGGAGTCTGGCCTTCAGCGCCAGGACAGCGCAGATGGGTGCTGCCACCGGCCAGTTCTTCGCTCCAAAGCCTCCTCCAACCTCCATGGGGACCACGCGGATCTTCCAGAGAGGCACTTCCAACACCTCCGCCAGGAGTTGCCTTAGTGAGAAGCTTCCCTGACTGGAGGCCCAGACCGTCACTTTACCGTCCATGTCCGCCTCCGCAACGGCGGCCCTGGGTTCCATATAGCCCTGGTGAATAGTCTGCGTGCGGAACGTCCGCTCTACCACCACGTCCGCTTCTTCAAAGCCTGCCGCGACGTCTCCTCGCTCGAATTCCACCTGTAGTGCGATGTTGGTGGGCGCAGGAGAGCGCCCTCCCAGGCTGTCCGTGTGAAGGTCCGAGTACAGCAGCGGCGCGTCGGGCCTCATAGCATCCAGGACATCCATCACTGGAGGCAGCACCTCGTACTCGACCTCGATGAGTCTCACCGCAGCCTCGGCGATCTCAGAGGTCGTCGCCGCCACAGCAGCTACAGGTTGGCCGTGGAACAGCACTTTATCGCTGGCAAACAGGATATGCCTTGGCGCTGGCGTCTTGCCCGGAGCTTGGACCGGGACATCCTGACTGGTAACCACCGCCACCACGCCTTTCAGGGCCTTGGCTTTGGAAGTGTCCAATCGCACGATTCGAGCGTGGGGGTGAGGGCTTCTTAGCAGCTTGCCATGCAGCATCCCCCTGAAGCTGACGTCCGCGCTGTAACGGGTCCGGCCCAGCACCTTGTCTAATCCATCATTGCGGAGCACCCGCTTTCCTATCACAGAGTATTCACCCATGACCTGTCTCTCCTCCAAATAGCTGGCGTCATTATAGACCAAAGCGTACCTGAATCAACTCTTGCGGAGAGACGTCGACGTTGTTTGCGCAGGACATATGAACGAATGAAAGTTTGATCCGTAAATCCTGCATTCTCTCAGGCCGATCTAAGCATTGCTAATTACTATTGCAAACACGAAAGGATCGTTTGAATGACACGACTACGTAGTGCTCTGCCTAGATTTGCCGAACCAGCTATCAAGCTAGGCTTTGTTGCCATCATAGCCGCCACGGTAGTGGCCGTTGGGCTACTCATTATTGCCCGCTTGCAGTCCTCCGCCAGCGACATCCCACAGGACATCGCCAACTATCGCCTTCTGGAATCGGTCACTGGTACCCGGGCGCTGCAAATGGTGTCCGCAATGCACCAGGGGCCTCTCCAGGTCACCGAAGCATGGATCGGTTACTATGAGCAAGATGGCATGATCTGGTCTGGCACCACTGGTTCCTCCGAATCCGCCAAAGCGCAATTGGAGTCCATGGCCAGTGCCATCGGCAAAGGCGGTACGCCTTTCTCCAACATCCAAGAGAGCAACCGTGAGGGCCGAAGGATCTTCACTGTCAGGGATTCCAGCTCCATTCATTACTTCTTTCAGAGCGGCACGCAGGTCATCTGGGTGACACTTCCTAGGAACAGTGGCTCTGCCTTCATAGACGCGGTGTTGCGTAAGTATTAGGCAAGCGGATGCCTGAAGGTGCTCTAGGCTCGTGACCCTTGAGGTCGGAACACAAGCCTCGCTCCCAAAGGCCAAAATGCACCAGCGGCGGGTAACTCCAGCTATACTAGGGTGTGATGGCCCTGTTCAATTCTGCAATCGGGCAATTTGTGCTCCAGTCCGTGCTGCACTCCCTGCTAATGGCGCTGGCAGTGGAGGCCCTTATAAAGGTCTGGGGAGTGACCAGGCCACGTGTTCGTTTACAGTTCCGCCTCCTGTACCTGGTCTTGCCACTCGCTGGCTGGCCACTGTACCAGCTTCTCTGGCCTGAGAGGGGATCAGACGTCTTTCGAGAAACTGTAGCCATCTTCAACACCCAAGGCTGGCTCCCCATACACCTCGGTGGTCTTGCTGGCTGGGAATGGGTGGCGATAGCCATGGGAATCGGCACGTTGCTCTTTGTGACCCGGGCCCTTCTTCCCACGAGCCAGCACTACTTGATGAACCCTGAGGCTGCAGAACAATCTGCTCCCTCAACTACATCTCATTCTCTGGTGCGCGATCCAGGCAACCCATCCGAACACTTGAACCTGGGCACCAAGGTCGTAGACGAGCCATGGGCATTAGCCCGCATCACTGGCGTCTGCAATCTACGCCTGACCCTCTCCACATCCCTGTTGAAGCTACTGGACCCAGAAGAGACAAAGGCAGTCCTTGCCCATGAGGAGGCCCATGCTCTGCAGCGCGATAATCTCTTGGGGTGGGTCCTCTTTGGGCTGGGCCTGCTCATGTTCTACAACCCAGTGGCCATGGTGGCTTTGCAACGTATCAGTCAGGATGTGGAGATGGCCTGTGATGATGCCGCAGGGGAAGATGCCAATCAGCGCTGGGCACTGGCTTCCGCTCTGATGAAGGTAAGCCGGTTTAACGCCACGGAGAGACCTTCCGGCTTTGCACCCCTTGGGTGGCTCTCCAACCTGGGGCCGCGGATCGATAACGCACTGATTCTCAGGCGCGTACGCCGGCTGACAGGAGGCTCGCTTCCTCCTGAGGTACCGATGATCAAGCTAAGGCTAGGGTTAACAGCCGTACTTTCGGCAATGATGCTCTTCTTCGTCGTGTAGCCAGCAGCAATAAAGTTCGCCACCGAGAGTCAAGGAGTAAAGACCGTGCCGTTGCTAACATGGCTCAAGATCACCGGCAGCATCATGGCCGTCTTGGGTGTCATGGCCATCGGTCTGCGGCTCCTCAACACGGTGCCCGGCTATCTGTCTCCACCGCCGCTCCAGACCTACGCCACCCTTGAAGAAGCGGGCCGCTCCACAGGCGTACACTTCTACACTCCTGCATACTACCCTGACTACCTTCAATGGCCACCATATGACATCCGCGGCTGGGTTCAGCCTCAAAAAAAGGTGGCTGTCACCCTGGCGCTCCAGGATTCTCGCCGCCCTGTCCTATGGCTGGAGGAGTGGTACCCTGTGCCAGGCGAAGCGCTGCCCAGCATACCCAGAGCAGCCCAGCTTGTGGAAAAGAAGACGGTATCGCTGCACGAGGGAGTAGAGGCCCAGATGGTGGCGTATAAGAGCTCGGGCGACCAACTCTACTACCGACTCATCTGGGATGAAGGCAACACTCGGGTTGCCATGACCGCGCTCCTGCCGCCCAGCGAGCTACTTCACATGGCGATGAACATGCGTCCACTAGCCTCATATTAGAAAGCCTTGAAAACAGCCCCCATCTAACAAAAACAGCAACTCCAGCTTCGACGCTGCTGTTGCCAGCCTGTTATACTGAAGAAGGGTGACGGCAGCGGTGACCAAGCGTTGGAAATACCCTGCTGGCAGTAGCCTTCAACTGCGATTGCTCTATTTCGTAGCTCTGGGAACGCTGCTGAGCCTTGCTATCCTTGGTACCCTCGGGTACCTGGCTGTGCGTCAGGCGGTGGGCCGTAGCCTGGAGGAACGCAGAGTGCTCGCACGCTTCGCGGCAACCCACCTAGAGTCAGTCCTGGAAAAGAACGTCCAGTACCTCTCCAACTTCAGTAGGCCATATTTTGACCTGGAAAACGGCGACCTCGCCTTGGAACGGCAAGCCCTCCGAGACCTCTATTTCCAGTCGATATTCGATAGCCAGGTATATCTCCTTGACCCTCAGGGTGCCTTGCTACTGGCGGAGCCGGGAGAGGCAGGACAAGGCAAAGAGGATTTTGCCTCCATGCCATTCTTCCAACAGGCCAGACGGGAAGGTCGTTGGACTATCTCCACGGTGTACTACCTGGAGCCAGGTCAGCGGCCAGTCATTTCGGTCATAGCCCCCCTTAGAAACCGCGCCGGCACCGTAGCCGGATGGGTAGGAGGCAGCATCGACCTGACCGGGCCTGGGCTGACCCGCCTCATGGAACCCGCAGACCTTGCCAAGACGGGATACGTGGAGGTGGTTGACAACACAGGTATTGTGCTGGCCAGCACCCGTCCGGAGCTTCTACTGACCAGCAGCGATCATGGGCAGATCCTGGCAAACCTCATCACCATGAAGGAAGACACCGTACGCACGTGCCATAGCTGCCACGCCAGCGCGGGCACGAATCTCCGCGAGACGGAGGTCATGGCTTTTGTTCCCCTTACTACAGTGCCATGGGGCGTAGGCATCCGGCAGTCAGAGGCCGAGGCGCTTGCCCCCGTCCGCTCTCTTCAGCAACGGTTCATACTCTTCGGCGGACTGCTTCTGGCCCTCAACCTGGCGATGGCCTACGCCATCAGCAGAGGCGTGCTCAGGCCAATCCGCACCCTGACCCGCACCTCTGAGCGCCTGGCCCGAGGCGACCTCAAAGAGCCTGTCCCACCCCTGGGCAAAGACGAAGTCGGTGTGCTGGGGTCAACCCTGGAGACCATGCGCCAGAAGCTCTTGACTTCCATGGAGACCATTCAGGAATGGAACAAAGTACTGGAAGCACGCATTACGGAGCGCACCCAGCGCCTTGAGAGAGCCCAGCAGGATCGTGAGCAGCTAATCCAACGCCTCATCTCCGCCCAGGAAGAGGAACGCCGGCGGGTGGCCAGAGAGCTCCATGATGAGGTGGGTCAAAATATCGCCAGCTTGGCCATGGCCCTGGATCGGACCAGTGGCGGGAATGCCGGTAGGAATGATAATTCCGGGCCGTTCGCCGAAGCGAAGGCCCTGGCGCTCCGAACAATGGACGAGATCCACCGCATCAGCCTGGACCTACGCCCCTCCATTCTGGACGACTTGGGCCTGGTAGCTGCCCTCCGCTGGTACTCGGAGAACAGGCTGGAGCGTTGGGGTGTGAAAGTGCACTTGGACTTGCCGGACGAAGAGCGACGCCTCCCACCAGCTACAGAGGTAGCGCTGTTCCGCGTGGCCCAAGAAGCAATCTCCAACATCGCAAGACACTCTGAAGCCAAGAACGCCACCATCACTCTTGAGTTCACAGATGGCGTGGCGGAGATGAACCTGGAAGACGACGGCAAAGGATTCAATGTAGCTGAGGTGATGGGCCCAGAGAAGTCTGCAGCCGGATTGGGCATCCTGGGAATGTCTGAAAGGGTATCTCTTCTGGGGGGCGCTATGACCGTGGACTCCGCTCCAGGCAAAGGTACAGTGGTATCTGTGAGGGTGCCTCTCCCCGCTCATGAGCAGTCCAATGGCTGATATACGAGTCCTGATAGCCGATGACCACGCCATCCTGAGAGAAGGGCTGCGGGCTGTGTTCGCCACCTCCGCGGATATCACAGTGGTTGGAGAGGCGGAGACCGGCCTCCAGGCCATTGAGCTTGCCCACAACTTGGGCCCGGATGTGGTGCTGATGGACATCGCCATGCCAGGCCTGGGAGGCCTGGAGGCCACCGTGCGTATTCGGAAGGAGTCACCCGGCGTAAAGGTCCTGGTCCTGACCCAATACGACGATAAGGAGTACGTCCTGCGTTTCCTCCGGGCTGGGGCGTCCGGCTACGTTCTCAAGAGAGCTGCAGCTCGAGATGTCATGACGGCAGTACGGCTAGTGCACGCAGGCGGCGTGTACCTGGACAGCCCTGATGCGCGCAAGCTGGTGGCGGAGGCCTTTGAGGAGAAGCGGTCACCCGCCAAGGGGTCATACGAGAGCCTGACAGACCGCGAGAGGGAAGTCCTGAAGCTGGTTGTAGAAGGCATGACCAGCAAGCAAATCGCCGACGCCTTATCCGTCAGCATCAAGACCGTAGTTTCACACCGCACCAACCTGATGGAGAAACTAGGGATACACAACCGGGGCGAACTGGTCAAGTTTGGCCTAGGCCATGGACTGGAGCCCATGCCTCGAAAGGAGGAGCAAGGAACGGAAACGCCGAGAAACCACGGCTGATAGTTGCCGTAGGGTGTACACAACCCGGAAATCAGATAATCACCCGATAGTCTCACCCCTCACATCTTGCTACTGTAAAGATGACAGGTACAAAAAGAAAGGGGGTGAGTTCCATGAAGAGGTATCTTGGAGGCGAGCGGATCTCTCCAGGCATCTACTGGAGCCTAAAGTCCGGTGAGTTCTTCCAGAGCCCGACTCAGGGCGTAGTGCTGCCAGGAGGCGCTGAACGGCACTACATCCGGGTGTCATCGATACTAGTGCTGGTAGTGGGGCCGCTAATGGGTCTGGGGTACGTCATATTCTTGCCCATGGTTGGCATCGTTGGGGTACTGAGCCTGCTGGCCAGACTCCTGGTTCAGCTAGCACGGCGGACGATGGGAGAGGCCGCCCAGGTGACAGTGCCCAACTGGGTGCCAGGCGTGTCCACCCTGGTTCACGGCCGGAGGCGCGGCGGAAGGCGGACGCAAAAGGCCGAGAAGCCACCAACCACCAACGAAATGGAAGAGCTTTTGAAAGACCTGGAGAAGGAGATAGGGGAGCGGCGGCGCAAGGGTGAAAAATAAGAAGGAGGCCTGCCCTTGTCGGATGACATGTCCTCTGTCCCAATGGAAGGCAAGAGGCCGCTAAGGCTCTTTATGGCCGCATCTGCCCTGGTGGTGCTCATACTGGTCGGTCTTGTGGCTCTGGGCCTCTTCTCGTACAAACTCATAGAGGCCCAGAGCCCGCCTCCGCCAGTCCCTCACCCTACCCAGGGAAGAGAGTCATGCACCAGTTGCCACAGTCCCTCGGTTCTGCCAGCCAGTCATGCGGGGCGCACAGATCAGACGTGCCTTCTTTGCCACAAAGCGAGTGCACCCTCCACTCCAACAGTAACACCGACCCCGTCCACTCCTCCGTCTACGGAGCAGGTGGCTGAACCCTCCAGTACCCCAACGCCGATATCACAGGCAAGCGTCACTCCCACCAGCACACCGGTGCCATCCCCCGTCGAGGCCTGCCTTGTATGCCACGGCACGCCTGGCCTGACCATGACCTTCCAGATCGGCGAAAAGGTATCTCTGGCCGTCTCTGCTGAAGAATTCAAGAAGTCAGCACATGGGAACTTGCTGGTGTGCCAGGACTGCCACCGAGGCTACGAGCAGTTGCCCCACCCTTCTCCAAACGTAGTCAGCTACCGAGCGTACGTCCTTACCAGCTACGAGGTGTGCAGAGCGTGTCACTTCGACAAGTACACCAAGACCCTCGACAGCGTTCATTTCCAGGAGTTGAGCAGCGGTAACTGGAACGCGCCTGTTTGCACCGACTGCCACGGTGCCCACTACGTCTCGTCGCCCAGCCAGCCTCCGAGCCGCGTGGCCCAGACCTGTTCTCAATGCCATGAGCAGGTGTTTCAATTGTACCTCGGTAGCGTGCACGGAAAAGCGCTGATGGATGAAGAGAACCAGGACGTGCCCACATGTGTCTACTGTCATGGTGTCCACAACATCAAAGACCCTCGAACTGCCAGCCACCGCCTGGAGATCCCACAACTGTGCGGCAGTTGTCATGCAGACGTGAGACGCATGGATAAGTACGGCCTCTCAACCGATGTAGTGAAAACGTACCTCCAGGACTTCCACGGCGTGACTGTGACGTTGGCTAGCAAGCAGAACCCGGACATCCTCAGCTACGAAGCTGTTTGCACCGACTGCCACGGCACGCACAACGTGGTCTCCACCAAATCTCCTGGGTCGCCGGTGATCAGGGCCAACATGGTCCAAACGTGCTCTAAATGCCACGCTGGCGCAACGGAGAACTTCCCTGATGCCTGGCTTTCCCACTACGAGCCCAGCCTTAAACACGCGCCCCTGGTCTTCATGGTGAAAGCCTTCTATTACGTCCTCATACCGATCATAGTCATTGGGCTTGCGATTCAGGTTGTGCTTAATCTGTGGCGCTCAGCCATCAATCATTAGGAGGCGCTATGGAAACAATCCAGGAAAGTGCCCTGAGCGAAGAAGGTAAGTTGATCGTTCGTTTCGACGCCAGCCAGCGTCTCCAGCACTTTGTGGTAATGGTGTCCTTCATCATGCTGGTGCTTACTGGTATGCCTCAGCGTTTTGCCGACCACGAATGGGCCCAGTGGACTATCCAAAACCTGGGAGGCATATACAGCGTCAGGTTCATCCACAGGAGCTTTGGGATAATCTTCGTGATGAGTTCTGCCTTTCACATCGGATACATTCTGCGCCACGTCCTGGTCAGGAGAGGCGCGCTAACCATGATGCTCGTGACCAAGGACCTGCGCGACGCGGTGGACGCACTCCGCTACGACCTGGGGCTTACCGACGAAAAGCCAAGGTTTGGCCGTTTTGATTTCCGGCAGAAGTTCGAATACTGGGGAATGGTCCTGGGTGGTGTGATCATGATCGCATCAGGACTCATCCTCATGTACCCAACATGGGCCACCAAGTTTTTGCCTGGCCAGTTTATTCCTGCCGCCAAAACAGCCCACGGCTACGAGGGGCTTCTAGCCGTCATGATCATCGTGGTCTGGCACCTGTACGGAGCGCATTTCGGGCCGGAGAAGTTTCCTTTCGACAAGACTATTTTCACCGGAAGGATATCCCCAGAGCGGCTGAGAGAAGAGCACCCCCTGGAGTATGAAGAACTAGTGCAAAGCGCTGCGACTAGCTCCTCCGTCAGCCAGGGTCAGATGGAGGAAACAAACCAGGGTAGCAGCGGCGAGAGACAAGCATAGACAAGTTATGTAACGCGCCCGTCAGCCTTTCTGGGAAAGAGTGTGAATAGGGAAAGATTCATTTGCCTTTCCGTAGGGTAGAAGCAGGAGGTGCGCCATGACCGTTGTAGCAGAACATGCTCCATCGCCTGCTCAAGCAGGAGTAGACCGCGTTCTACGGTGGGGTCTAGTAGCCACGCTGGCTGTGGTTATTCCCATCATGGTTTTCGGCACCGTGATGGTGTACCGCGAACGACCCCCCATCCCTGCACAAGTGGTCGCAGCCGAAGGGGGAGCAATCCTCTTCACCCATGACAACATCCTCGCGGGTAGAGAGGTGTTCCAGCGTACCGACCTAATGGACTTCGGCACACTCTACGGCAACGGCGCTTACTTCGGCCCAGATTGGGGTGGAGACTACCTCTATCGCGAAGGCCAGCTAACACGAGACTTCTACGCCCAACAACAATTCCGTATCTCCTATGTCAATTTAGGCGACGCCGAACGCCTGGCCATTGATCGGCAGGTAATAGATGAACTGAAGGTCAACCGTTACCGGGGTGGCACTCTTACTCTCACCCAAGCGCAGGTAGCAGCATACCGAGACCTCCGGGCCCATTACAGGAGCCTATTCCTGAATGGTGACCGTAGCCTTGGCATGCCTCCCAACACGGTGCGCAACGCGGGAGAGGCCGACCAACTTACAGCCTTCTTTGGCTGGGTGGCGTGGACCACAGTGGCCCAGCGCCCAGGAGAGGCCTTCTCCTACACCAACAACTGGCCATATGAACCTTCTGTGGGAAATGAGCCAACTAGTAGCCTGTGGTGGTGGACATGGAGTTCCCTGGCTGGACTGGTAGTCTTGAGCGTGGTCGTCTACTTTGTCTACCGCAGGTTCATAGCGCCCCCAGCGGGGGCAGTGAAGGCTCAAGCCATTGTTGCAACCGTACCCCTGACACAGAGTCAAAAGGCTACTGCCAAATGGTTCCTGCTGGTGCCCCTCCTTCTTCTGCTCCAGGCGCTAGCCGGCGTGTTCCTGGCACACTACTACTCCGACCGAGGAAGCTTCTTCGGCCTCGACATTGCCGAAGTGCTGCCGTTCAACGTCCTAAAAGCATGGCACCTTCAGCTTGCCATCGCCTGGATCGCGGCTGCATGGATGGGCGCTGGCCTCTTCCTGGCTCCAATGGTGGGACGTCAGGACCCACGCTATCAGCGACTGCTAAGTAATGTGTTGTGGGCGGCGGTGCTGGTAGTGGTGCTAGGCTCCTTAATCGGCATCTGGCTAGGGGTCAAAGGCAATCTTGAAGGAAGCTGGTTCTGGGTAGGCAACCAGGGACTGGAGTACATCCAGCTTGGCCGCGCTTTCCAAATAGCGCTTTTCCTTGGGTTGATTCTGTGGGCACTGGTCTTGCTGCGGGCTTTTTGGCCAGGCCTTCGCCAGAGGCGGACGTGGGGTAGCCTGGAGCACCTGCTTCTCTATAGCGGCGCCGCTATAGGCATCGTGTACGTATTTGGCATGTTCCCAATTGCCCGCGTCATGGAGAGCTTCACACTAACGGACTACTGGCGTTGGTGGGTGGTCCACCTGTGGCTAGAGAACGTCTTCGAGTTTTTCACCGTGGCGGTCATTGGCTACGCCCTCCTGAACATGGGACTCTTGTCCCGGCGGCTGGTGGAACGCACAGTCTACTTCGAACTGATCCTTATCTTTGGCTCCGGCGTGGTGGGTACAGGCCACCACTACTACTGGATTGGGGAGCCAGCAATATGGGTCTCCCTTGGAAGCATGTTCTCTTTCCTGGAGGTCATCCCCCTGGTAGTGATGATGGTTGGGGCTTGGCGAGAGTACAGAGCCATAAGAGTAGCAGGAGAAGACTTCCCTCAGCGCACCGCCTTCCTGTATTTCACCGGCGCCGCCATGTGGAACGTGATAGGCGCGGGGGTGCTTGGAGGAATTATCAATCCGCCCATCATGAACTACTTCAGCCATGGCCAGTTCTTGACCCTGGCACACGCTCACGCCAGCATGATGGGAACCTTTGGCCTGCTGGCTATAGGTCTGATGTACTTCTGCATCAGGGGCATGACGGAGCCAACACCCAGAGGAGAACGCCTGGCGAGATTGGCACTTTACTCCTTCAACGGGGCCATCCTGCTGTGGCTGGCGCTGAACCTCCTTCCCATCGGCTTTGCCCAGCTTGTATCCAGCATTCAGAACGGCTACTGGTACTCGCGCAGTCTGGCTTTCTATGACCAGTGGACTCTGTTCCAGTGGCTCAGACTGCCTGGTGACGCACTCTTCGGGCTGGCAGGGTTGCTGGTGCTGGTAGACGTTGTGGGCCGGCTGCGCTCTCGCAGGCGTGCAGAGGTGACTGAAGGGAAGACAGCGTCCTCGCCAACCTAAGAAGCTACCAAGAGCGTTTCTTTGCTCCGACTTTGCACAGAAGGAGGAATAGATGTTCGACTACGAAAGGCGGCTCAAGCAGGCCAGCGAACTGATGGAAAAGGAGGGCGTGGATGTCCTGCTCCTTACCAAGCCCGCTAACATGCTCTACTTAACCGGCGATGGGCGTTTGTGCGCCTATGCCATGGTCACCCGGAAGGGACAGGTTGCTCTAGGCGTTCCACAAACTGATGTGAGTGATGTGAAGCGGCTAGCCCACTTTGACCACATTGTTGGCTTTGAGAACGAGGTGGGCATGATTCACTCCATAGCTCACTTCTTTGAACTCTTTGGCATACAGCAGGGAATGGTGGGATTGGAATACACCTTCCTCACCCAGTCCATGATGGGAATCCTTACCCACCCTCACGCCAAGCCGGACAAGGTGGCAGTGAAGGACTGCACACCTATTCTCTCCGACTTGCGCATGGTAAAGGAAGCCGAGGAGGTGGAGCGAATCAAAGCCGCAGCGGAAGTAGCTGATGCCGGCATGGAGGCGGCGATAGAGGCCATTGAACCTGGGATAACCGAGAGCCAGATAGCTGCCGAAGCCGAGTACGCCATGCGCCAGGCGGGAGCCGAAGGGTTCTGGCGAACGTATGTGGCTGCCGGCTCGCGAACTAACATTGCTCATGGGCTGCCAACCACACGAAAGATCCAAAAAGGTGAGATGGTCATGATAGACCTTCACCCCATAGTAGAGAACTACAGCGCGGATATGTGCCGAACTGCATGCGCAGGCAAACCCACCGCTGAACAGCAATCGGCTTATACCCTGTACCTGCAAGCCCAACATGCCGCCATCGCCAAGGCAAAAGCAGGCGTACGTATGGCGGACATGGAAAGGGCCATGCACGATATGCTGCAAGACGCAGGACACAAGGAACATATCTTTGGACCGCCAATCCATGGCCTCGGTATCGAGTTCGAAGAAGCGCCTCTGCCGGCCGGACACGCTTTCTTCCACGGCGAGAAGGAACCACCTCCCCTCTCAGCCAACGTGGTCATAGCTGTAGGCAACTGCGGGCTGTATACCGGCCCATGGGGAGTGCGTGTTGAGGACACGGTAGTGATAGGGGCAAATGGCCCCACAGTCCTAACCAGGTACCCTCGCAGACTGGAAACCACGTAGCTCAGGTACTGTTTCTCAGTTGGGTGCCAAGGGTGTCGGGACGCTTTGGTGTGCGGGCCAACATCATAAGCAACCCTGCGAACAACCACATTACGGCGAAGGCAACAAAAGGCAACGCATAGCTTCCTCGAAGGTCCCACAGCCATCCAGCCAGCACAGGACTTAGGGCCGAAATCAAGTTGCTGATCGGCGCCACGACTCCCTGGATGGCCCCCATGTGCCGCCTACCGAAATAGGTGGACCACGCCAGATTCACCAGCGGCGGAAAGCCGCCCATGGTCAGGCCGTGCAAAAGGGCGTAAGCGTAAAGCATGGGCGTGCTACGGGCCCATATCAGCAAAAGCAGAGAAAGGCCGGCTGGCAGCAGGCAAAAGGGAAACAAACGTTGAACGTGGACTCGCTCCGCCAGGTATCCCCAGGTAAGCTTGGCCACCATGGCAAAGAAGGCCAGGCTTGTAGCTACCAGCGTGGCTGTCTGCGGGCTGAAGCCCTTGTCCCGTATGTACGCCACCTGGTGGATGATCACTGGAGACAAGGCGGTAAACCCCAGGAGTTGCACTCCAAGGATGACCCAGCATGTCCGCGTTCGTAGCGCCTCCCACACCGTCCAAGGGTACTCGGAGTCCCCGGATGTCTCCCGATATCTCTCATTTTGTGCTGCCGATTCCTTGTGAGTAACGTCGCCGTCAGGAAGGAGGCCGATGTCCTCCGGGCTGCGCCTCATGAAAACAGCCGACAAAGGGCTAATGGCTACGATCACAACTGCACCCAGTATGGCCCACGATGTCCGCCAGTCGAAGGCGGCGATGAGCCACCCAACCAGAGGTGCCACTACCAGGCCTCCCATGGAAATGCCCATGGTACCTACAGCTATTGCCCTGCCCCGTTTCCTAACAAACCATTTTGGGATTACCGCAGGGGCAATCAAGTTCCCTCCCATGATGGTGATGGCCAGTCCAAAACCCACTCCAAAAATAAGGTAGAACTCCCAGATGCTTTGAACTCTGGCCGTGAGAAGCAACATGATGCCGGCAGCTATGGAGCCAAAGGTAAGGAGGAGGCGGGAGCCATGCTTTTTGTCCAACAGCACTCCCACAATGGGAGCTACAGGCACGGCGGCGAGGCGAAAAAGAGTGATCGAAGAGAACACGGCACGGGAGACGCCCAAAGACATGCTCATAGGGACGACGAAGAACGCCAATCCGTAGGCGCTGATGCCGGCGCTGACCATTCCGGTGACCAGAGCAATGGCCACGATGGCCCAGCCGTAGAATACCCGTTTGCCCACCAGGCGCTGGGAGAAGTTATCTACCTTGAGCATCAAATTATACGGAGATATTGGCCAAGTCCACTATTCCGCTACGTACTCTTTCTCCCATTGCAGGAACTCTTCCGTGCGGAACGCAGACCTAAGGAGTTCCGGCGTTGCTACACGATCACGGAGTTCCTGGAGCTTGCCAGGATCGGTGGAGCGAGGAGATATTCGCTCCACCGATCAGAGCGCTTCCCAGGGTTCCTTATTTCATTGCTGGCGCAGTTTCGCAGATATGTAGGCGTAGTTCCCTTGATTGACGCGCGCCACCAGTTCGCCTCTCTGGTTGAATATCTCGTTCTCTCTGTTCACAAAGGCACCGAATCCGATGCGCGTCTCCCGTACCCGGACATTGGCCACCTTGTCGCCCTTGACTGTCAGCCTATCGCCCACGCATGCGGGCTCAAAGAACTCTATTTGCACCTCGGTGACCAGGCCGTTGGAGTGAGGAGGCAATGGGACTTCTTTCCTTCGCTTGTCTGGGACGACCGCCCACCGGCTGTCGGCATTGGGATCATTGCTGGAAAAGCGAGGTGGGTCACCAGGCCTCCAGAGGTTGCTGTATGTAAAGGTCTGCTTTATGGAACTCCAGGGAGCCACCACGCCCCTATAGCCGGCCTGTTTGGCCACGTCCCGATACCAGTAGATTGGGTTGCCTATCTCCCACGGCTCGCAGAACCGGGAGATGGTAGCGTAGTCTATCTTCTCCTGCCCAACCTGGACCGCTCCGCCGGAGAAGTCCTTGCCTATGGCGGCGACAGTGTCGTCCCAGGTGTACTTGGGATCGCCTCGCGTCAGGCCCGCTGGCCTTTCCTTCTGCATACGTACCTCCATATGGGCTATTGTGGTTGGCGGTGACATACCGCCGAGCCCGGCTTCCGTCACAGCGCTCGTAGCCTATCGCCCCAGGATGCCATTGTCAATCGAGGCACTTGCCCATTGGCTGTTGCTATGTTTTTACGTCGCAAAAGTTTTGGCCATGGGGAAGGGCGGGAGGTTGTTTCTGACGTTATGTCCTGTTATTAAAGCTGGGCCATATCTGAGGAAAGAATTTTTTTGAAGAAACAACCCCACCTCCGGGGCCTGGGAGTTGGCGGTTGTAGGGGTCGGTAGTCATTGGAAAAGGGTAGCAGGCAAGGCGGGCGATGAGATAGTGGTGGATGTCAGGGTGTCAAGGAAACCTGCCATGGCTGATGGGATGGAACTCGCTGGCGATGACGGATGGGAAAGAGCGAGGAGACCTCGCCCCTACAACAGGGGTGCATCAGGAGACGAGTAGCACCTTGCCCATCTCCTGGACATCGTAGCCGCCCAGGGATTCCACCTGGGCCCGGAAAGACGGCTCGTTCAGGATTTCCAGCATGGGCTTCAGGAGGTCAGTATTCAGGAAGGTCTGTGGGATTACAAGGTCGTACCGTTCGGTAAAGAGGGGGACGAAGTCCAAGCCCAAGGCGCGAGCTGCGGCCAAGATGCCCATGCCTGCGTCGGCGGCACCGCCGGCTATACTGGCTGCTACAGCCAGGTGGGTATACTCCACACGGTCGTAGCCACGGATGCGCTGAGGGTCAAGGTCCATTCTTTTCAGGTGGTAGTCGAGAAGCACGCGGGTGCCTGCCTCGCGCTGGCGGTTGATGATCTGAACATCATCTCGGACCAGGTCCTGGAGTCCAGCCAGCTTCTTGGGATTGCCTTTGGGGACCATAAGGCCCTGCTGCCGGTGCGCCAGGGTTACCAGCACAACCTTGACCTCCGGCAGCAAGCGTTTGATGTAGCCAACGTTGTAATCGCCTGTGTCTTCATCCAGCAAGTGTGAACCCGCCACGTGGGCTTCGCCCCGCTTGACGGCCATAAGCCCACCCAGACTGCCCACGTTGGAGGACGACAGAGACATTTCAGGACGGCGCTTGTGCAACTCGTTGGCCAGGACGTCCAGGATAAGGTCGTGGCTTCCAATGCAGACGATGGTATTCTCGATCTCCTCCCTGCGACGAAGAAGCTCTATGGTCACGCGGCTGCCCGCCTGAAGGCCTTCGGAGAAGCGCGGGACCACCACCAGGCCGTCGGCGCGCACCAGGGACGAGATAACGCCCGCGCCCCTGGACAACGGCGTTGCGACCACGCTGTCACCCACCTTGCCTACCTTGACCCGCAGAAATTCGTCCTCGCCCATGGGTGAGAGGACTTTGCGCGTTATGACGCCCTGTAACTTGGGACGATCCTCGGGCGCAACGCCCAGCCACCGGTAAAGGACGGGCTTGCCAACCAGCTCAAAACCCAGGATAGCCGAGACAGGATAGCCGGGGATGCCCAGGACGGGCTTGCCTGACACTACGCCCAGCACTACGGGATGCCCAGGGCGAATGGCCATGCCGTGCACCACCACCTTGCCCAGTGCGGCCACAACAGGAGCGGTGTAGTCCTTGCTGCCCGCGGAAGACCCCGCGTTGACAACCACCATGTCGTGGTTAGCCAAGGCTTTCTTGATTGCTTCTTCAAGGCGCGCGCGGTTGTCGGGCACCGGCGGGAAGCGTGTGGCGACACCTCCCCACTCCTCCACCAGGCCCCCCAACGTCAGGGAGTTGAACTCGATAATGTTGCCAGGTTTGAGCGCTTGGCCAGGCAGCACCAGCTCATCGCCCGTGGGAATGATGGCGACCCTGGGTTTGCGGCGCACAGATACGTGAGTATGGCCCGCCGCGGCGATGGCCCCCAGGTCCACTGGCCTAAGCCGATGGCTCTCCGGCAACACCAGTTCCGTGGCCACCATGTCCTCGCCCAGCAGACGCACGTGCTGCCATGGCGGCACCGCTGCGCGTATCTCCAGGCGTTCGTCGCCCATGTCCTGGACGTTCTCCACCATGATCACACTATCGAAGCCGGTGGGGACAGGCTCGCCGGTATTCACCCACCTGGCCTGTTCTCCCACCTTCAAATAGACCGGCGAAGTCTCGGTGGCTCCCGCTGTGTCCTGGGCGCGCACCGCTATACCGTCCATAGCCGAGGCGTGGTAGTGGGGAGAGGATATTTTGGCCCATACAGGCTGCGCCGTGATCCTCCCCAGGGCATGGTCCAGCGGGAGTTCCTCGCCCTGCAATACAGAGAGCCCAGCCTGAGATTCCAAGGCCTTCAGGTATTCGTCCAGGGCCTCCCTATAAGGGCGGTCTTCCAGGTACACCTGTCTGTGTTCGGCTCCTTGTGCCACGGTAGACTCCTAGCTGAGTGATGAAAAGCTCACTCGACCATCCACCTGACCACATTCCTGGCCAGGGGACTTGTTCCAAAAGTCTTATACCTCACCCCCTGTGTCCCCCTCTCCTGCAGGAGAGGGGGACTTTTGAATCTGGGGG
>ORJL011753450.1_pt1 | contig 35596 bp, 22 predicted proteins | sample 1779941 | NCBI WGS metagenome assembly ORJL01 (sample SAMEA104232317, study PRJEB22302) | groundwater metagenome | biome: forest; feature: aquifer; material: groundwater | place: USA | collected 2011-08-07 | depth 5.8 m | reverse complement strand
GTCCCTTAACTGTGAAAAAGGCCCGACTCTAAAACCCTGCGACGAGTGCGCCGCCTGCAAGGAGATCACCCGCGGCAGCAGCTTCGATGTCCTGGAGATCGACGGGGCCTCCAACCGCGGGATCGACGAGATCCGCACTTTGCGTGAGAACGTCAAGTTCGCCCCCAGCGCGGGCAAGTACAAGATTTATATCGTTGATGAAGTGCATATGCTCACAACGGAGGCCTTCAACGCGCTTTTAAAAACCCTCGAAGAACCGCCCCCGCACGTCAAATTCATCTTTGCCACGACCGCGCCGCAGAAAGTCCCGGCGACCATCATTTCCCGCTGTCAGCGTTTTGATTTCAAACGTATTTCTGTGGAAACAATGGTCGCCACGATGATGGAGATCAGTAGAAAAGAAAAACTCAGAATAGACCAGGACGCGCTTTATACGATCGCCAAGGCGGCGCAGGGGAGTTTGCGTGACGCGTTGAGCATCCTTGATCAGTTAAGCGCTTTAAGCGAGGAAGGCATCAAGTCAGCGGATGTTTTTTCCATGCTGGGTATGGTCGAGACGCAGTTTTTGTTCGACCTGACCGGCGCGCTGGCACAGAAGAACTGTTCGCTGGCACTTGAGGTCCTGGAAAAGATCATCGACCAGGGCAAAGATATCAAGCAGTTAAACAAAGACCTCATTGAGCATTTCCGTAATTTGATGGTCGTCAAGATCGGGGGCAAGGCACTGGGGAAACTTATCGACTATCCGGCCGCGGTCAAAGACATGTATTTGAGCCAGTGCGCCCAATTTAGTTTGAAAGATATCCTTAAGGCCATCGACATTTTGATCGAGACGCAGGACATCGCGGGGATCACCGAATCGGTGCGAATGCCGCTTGAGGTGGCTTTCGCCAAATTGACTTACACGGGTGAGGCATTGGTTCAGCCGTCCGTTGCCGTTGCGCCAAGCGTGTCAGCGCAATCGGCACCTAAAAAACAGTCCGAAATTAAACCGGTTTCTGGAGCTGGATTTACTACAGCCAATGTTCTCAAAAGTGAAAAGGGACAAATTGACCTGACGTCCTCGGCGAAGGGCACTGGTGACGATGACGAAGATATCCCTGAGGCAATCAGCGAGATCAGTGAAGGCGGACCGTTACCGCCGCCCGCGCCTGTGGAACCCCTTGACCTGGCAAAGATCAAACGCTGCTGGGACACCCTCACCTTCGCGGTCAGCCGCGAGCGGATGTCTTTAGCCACGTATTTACAGGAAGGCACACCTCTGGAATTCAAGGACGGGCGCTTGACGATAGGGTTCCCTCCTAAATGCGGGTTCCAGAAAGAAGCCCTCGAGGAGAAGAGCACCAAAGTGCTCGTGGCCAAAGTCTTCTCGGCGAAGCTGGAAACACCGGTGAGTTTGCATTATGAATTGATCGGTAATTTAAAACCGCAGGAAGAAGAGGGCATTATTAAAGAAGCTTTGAACACCTTCAATGGCAAGGTCGTCAGCCGGTGGCACAAAGAGTAAGGTTATAGGTTATAGGTTATAGGTGATAGGGTACTAACAACTATCACCTTCCACCTAACACCTAAATAATGTTATAAACAAATGGCCTATCCAAAGTTAATCGAAAATCTCATGGAACAATTCGTCAAGTTGCCTGGTGTTGGCCGGCGCAGCGCTGAGCGGATGGCTTTCTGGATCCTCAACCACTCTCGGGACGACGCGCAGGAATTGGCTGACAGCATTTTGAAACTTAAAGACGGATTGCGTTTTTGCCGGATCTGTAACAATCTTAGCGATACCGAGATCTGCCTTATCTGCTCGGATACCAATCGCGATGAATCGACCGTGTGTGTTGTGGAAGACCCCAAGGACGTTTTAGCCATCGAGCGCACGGGGTCCTACCGTGGGCATTATCATGTCCTCTTGGGCACGATCGCGCCCTCCGAGGGCCGCGGTCCCGAAGATCTCAAGATTCCGCAGTTATTAAATCGCATTTCTTCAACCCAGATCAAGGAAGTGGTCATCGCGACCGACGCTGACAACGAAGGGGAGATGACCGCGCTGTATCTCACCAAACAATTAAGGTCCACAGGTGTCAAGATCAGCCGCATCGGGCTGGGAATACCGGTGGGGAGTTCGCTGGAATTCGCGGACATGTCCACGTTAAGCATGTCTTTGAAAGCGCGTCGGCCGATAGGCTCCCTTGGGGAGGAAATTTAGGAATAAATTGCGAAGAGATACGACTAGTTGTTTAAGTTCAAATTGGATTTTTGCGGGTTTGGTATCTTTCGGTCGTTGACCGGATTTTCCATCTTCCGCAGAGAGAGCCGGTAAAAAACAACGTCGATGGCGGCGCGTAGATCATCCGTAGTAAATGGTTTCAAAAGCGGTACCCTGCCTTTTTCCTCCAGCATCGCGGCCTTTTCGCGGTAGCCGGTAATATAAATGACCGGTAATTTCATCTGGCTTTCAACATATTTGCCCGTCTGGATACCGTCCAGCGCGCCCGCTAAAGACACGTCCATAATAACGAGATCAGGGTGCGGCCCTTTGGCGGCCTTTTCCATAAATTCTTCCCCACTGGTAAAAACAGCCATGACCGCGCAGCCCATGCGCTCCAGTGTTTTGACCATCTCCTCGGCCACGGACCGGTCATCTTCGACGATCAATATTTGTTTTCCTATAGGGGCGATCATTTGTGACGCGCCTTTCGTGCATTTTAAAAGCCTATAACGATTTTTTTAAGCTTAGCTACACTATCTAAAGTATAAGAGCGAAAAAAAGAATAAGCAAGGTTTGCTCCCGGCAATTGACAGAATCTTGACAGGCAAGCGGGGCGGGAAGAAAGCGGTTTCTTTATCCGCCGAGGGCCGTTTCAATAGCCTTTTTGAGGTCATGGGCACTAAAAGGTTTGGAGAGGGGGAAGCGGTTGTTGGCCTCCATGGCCGCGGCCACGGGGCGGTAGCCGGTGATGAAGATAATGGGGAGTTTAAGTGCTGGGTCAAGTTTTTTGCTGGCTTCGATACCGGTCATGCGGCCGCCCAGAACGACGTCCATAATAATGAGGTCCGGACGGATCCGGGGGACCTGGGCAACGGCTTCTTCGCCTCTTGCCAGGATGCCCGCCGATTCATACCCCAGCCGGCGGATGGTGCGCTCCAGGGGTTCGGCGATGTCTTTGTCGTCTTCTACGATGAGGATCCGTTTCGAGGTTCCCATACAAAAAATATGATACACGAGCGCCGCTGGGCGCACAAACGAATTTTGGAAAAAAGAAGTTCCTTTAGGGCGTGGTCATTTGCCAGCAGCGGTGTACATGGCGGTTGCGGTAATCTTCGGGGATCGTCTTGGGAGTGAGTTCAGTTAAGTCTTTGACGGGGAGGCCTTCCAGACGTGGTTCGAAGCGCTGGTGGTTCGTTGAGAAAAATACCACGGAGCCCGGGGCCATGACTTTAAGGACGTTACGGATAAGTTCCGGGTGGTCCTCGTTGACATCGAAGGCAATATTGTTATTCTGGTCTTTGAAGAATGACGGCGGGTCGATGAAGGCCAAGGTGAATCGCCGGCGTTCGCGCTGGGCCTGTGTCAGGAATTTATTGACATCGGATTGCACGAGCGTATGCCGGCTTCCCCACAGACCGTTTAATTCCAGGTTATCTTTCATCCAGTTGACGTAGTTAAGCGATCGGTCGACGCTAATGGTCGTTTGGGCGCCGCCGGAGGCGGCCGCGCAGGTGAACGCTCCGGTGTACGCGTAGAGGTTCAAAAAATCTTTTCCTTCGGCAAGTTCTCGCACAATGACGCGCGTGTCGCGGTGGTCTGAAAATAATCCGGTGTCGAGAAAATCATCGAGGTTCACCCAGAAAAAGAGGTCCCGTTCGCGCACCTTGAAACGTTCTTTTTTGAAATCGATCTTGCCGTAACGCGGGCCCTCTTTTGTGTTCGTCCGGCGCCGGCGCGTGTGCGTTTTTTCCGGTGGAACGCCCAGTGCTTGCGCGACCGCCGCGGCCATTTTGGGAAGCCAGTCGGGCCCGGTTTGCAGGCGTTCGTATTCCGCGACGACGATGTGCCCCGCGTACCAATCCACCACCGCGCGCACTTCCGGAATGTCCCAGTCGTAGAGCCGGAAACACTCGATGTTCTCGCGTTTGAAGCGGCGGGAAAGGTGACGGAAACGGTTACGCACGCGGTTCGAGAGAATTTCCGCGTGGTGCTTCGTTTTTTCGGGGGTGATAAAGTGCTTTGGCTTGGATTGCATTCCGCATTTATAACGTACAACGGAGGGGGTGTCAATGAGAACTTGGGGTGAAAGGGGGACTCTCTCATTGACTTTTAATGGATTTACTGTATAATTTTTTTCAATTCGACGCTGATTCTATTCCCCTGTAGCTCAGCTGGTACCAGCCCGCCAATCTGTTGAGTGGCTGGCGATGAAATGCTTCGTGTATGTATTGCAGAGTTTAAAGGATAATACTTTTTATGTTGGCCTGTCTGCTTATCCAAAGCGGCGACTGGAGGAACATAATTCAGGATATTCCAAATTTACCAAGAGCAGAAGACCTTATCGATTATTATTACAAGAGGAATATGGCTCTAGGATTGACGCCCGCCAAAGAGAAAAGTATTTAAAAACTGGATACGGCAGACAAGATTTGCGTAATTTATTCCCCTGTAGCTCAGCTGGTAGAGCAAGTGGCTGTTAACCACTGGGTCCGAGGTTCGAGTCCTCGCGGGGGAGCCATTTAGTAGTAGAATCCGAACTTGTCCTTTTGTCGGCCATTGAGCGGTAATACGTGTCAATGTCCGGGAACTGGTAAAGGTCAAGCTTGATCTTGTACCATTTTGTTCGGATTTTCGTGACGAAAGCCCCTGATCTTTCAGGGGCTTTCTCATTTTTGGGGTCAAAGCTCCAGACGGTTATTTCCCGGATAAGAAGATTGAACAGGTCCTTCTGGTCCTCAATAGGCAGGGCGTTGACGACTTTGTCAAAGGCCAACAGGGTCTTTTTGACCATTTCCGCGTCAAGCATGTCTTGCGTACAGCGTTCGATATCAATCGAGAGCTTCTCGATCTGATTTTGCTGCAACCCTTTTTCGTTTAAAAGCCTTTTATACTCTTCAGTAATTTCGTTGCCGACCAGATCTTTCGATTTCAGGATCTTAACGAGACGGTTGATCTCAGCGGTTGTTTTTGCCAGCAATTGCCCGGTTTTTTCTTTTTCGTTATCGAGAGGGCGTATTTTACTTTTGGTGAATTTAGTAGAATTTCTGATCGTGGATTCGATGAGGCTTTTGTTGTTGCCCAGATCGGCTAAACATTTTTTAATGGCATTTTCAAATTCTCGTGCCGGGATCATTCTGACCTTGCAATCTGAATCCTTTCCATGATCTACAACCCTGCCGCAGGCGTAGTAAAGATAGGGTACGCCGTTTTTATCTTTTTTACCCGCCGGATATGGCGTTAAAAATGTTCCGCATTGGCCGCACTTGAGAAGCCCTTTCAAAAGATGGATATGATTGTCCTTTGTTAATTGGGTTCTTCTTGTTACCGGCTTCATAAGTCGGCTTGCCTTTTCCCATGTTTGCGCTGAAACAACCGCCTCGTGCTCGCCTTTAAACTGTTCACCATTAAAATGGACAAAGCCTTTATAAATAGGGTTTGAGATGATCTTCTTGATAAAATCTTCATTGAAACGATTTGCCCCGGTTTGTTTTTTAATACCCTCCTTGGTGGTGACTTGCCTCGCCTTTGTCCTGAATCCTTTGGCGTTCAGAGAATTGGCTATTTCCGTAGGTCTTTTACCATCAATAAACAAGGAGAAGGATTTTTTGACAACCAAGGATTCGGTTTTATTGATAAAAAGCTTTTTTGTTTCTTTGTTGTAGTCATAACCAAAAGGAAAAAGCCCGCCATGCCATTTGCCCAAGCGCGCTCGTTGTTTCATCTTGTCTCTGGTTTTTTCAGCGGTGTTCTCCCGTTCAAATTGGGCGAAACTTAAAAGGACATTGAGCATCAATTTACCCATCGCGTTGGAACTGTCAAATTGCTGGGTAGCGGAAACGAAGGTGACGTTGTGGGCTTCAAAAAGATCCCATAACTGGTAGAAGTCTTTAATGCTTCTTACAAGGCGTTCGATCTTATAGACAATAATGACATCAATTTTACCTGATTTAATATCGCAGATAAGCCGCTGGATGCCGGGGCGATCAAGGTCTTTACCGGAAAAACCCGGATCGGTGTAGGAGGCGACGAATTGCCAGCCTTTTTCCTTTTGGATCTCAATATAGTGCTTGCAGATGTCTATTTGAGACTCGATGGAGCTGTAGGCCCCGGAAGCCTGCTCATCGGTGGAAACTCTGGAGTATACAAAGCATTTAAGCATTTCTTGTCCTTTTGGTTAACTATAGCATATATGTTAAAGTAGTCAATATTAGATTATCCGAACTGGTTCGACGCTTGCTTCTTAAGCGTCGAACCACAATTACAAACTCATTACAAAGTCGTTACACTTCTGTAATGGTTTTGTAATTTTTCAATCTCCTAACTCTCGCTTATGCACGGGGTTTCGTTCCCGCAAGCGGGATCGAATGGCCAAGACCCCTCTCCCTCAACCATAGGTTGAAGGCGCGGTAGAGGGGTCTTGGCCAACCCCCGCGCGCGTGCATAAGCGGAGAATAATTTACTTTTATTTATAGTGTGGTAAAATACGGAACAATAAGGAATTGCTTGGAAAAGGAACGTTTGATGAGTATGGCAAAAAAAGAAACAACTGAATTGCAGAACAAAGTCGTTAGGCTTTTTACTTATTTAGAGAAAGTCCTTTCTCTAGATGATATTATCGTTAGGGATTTTAGAGCTACCATTGCAGCACCATCTCCTTGGTGGTTGGCAGATTTGCCCGATGATGTAGAAAATTTATATATAAGAAAATTTGACAATAATGCAGTGGGTAATGATAGCAGTTTAGAGCAGAATGATATTTGGCTTCGCGTAGAGAAAAAGAGCATAGATCCCGCCCCGGCCCTTCCTGACGTTCTAACAGAATGGATTGATGAAATTAGTCCTCTGGAAATACCCAAGGCAAAAGAGAAAATTGCCCGAAAGGTAAGGTTCGATCAAAACAGTGTCCGTGTTATGGAATTCAAGAAATTTAGAAAAGAATTTGTACAAGAGTCTCTTTTTAAGAGCACAGTGCCTGACGTGTTAGTTGATTGGGTTGTTTTGAGCCCGAATAAACTACCTGAGGCGATAGATGAAAGATATATCGAGGAATATTTTAGTGATCATCCGGAATTAGCAAGCCTTCTTAAAGATTATATTGAAAACGAATGGAGCCCTTGGGCGCAGAAAGTAATAAAAATCTATAAAGCGAATTTGCTTTATGATCAGCTTTATGCATTGCGTTTACTTTTAAAAAATGAAGGGGATAGCTATGAGCTTTTATGGGGACATGGTTTATTGACGTGGAAACACAAAGGGGTCGGGGCTATTTATTCGCCAATCTTTTTAACTCCTTTAACATTAAACTTCATTGCAGAGAAGCGAGTCATTGAAATTTCCCCTGATTCAATGTTCAAGGGATTTGTAGAGATATCATCTTTGCATGAAATGGACAATCCTGCTGAAATAGATTTGATTACTTGGGCAGATAAGATTAATGCAAGCCCTTTCAATTTTTGGCACTTTGAAACGCTTAAGTCACAAACGCAATTTTTAATTAACACTCTTTCAACTTCAAGTGAGGATCGCTTCGACAATAAATTTGTTTCCGCTCCAGATATAGAGTCAGTTTTAAGTGTTTGGAATGCCCCCGTTATTTTTGCTCGGAAGCGCACAAATGATTTTTGGTCAAAATATGCTGGTATTATTCGGCGCGATATTGAACAAAATTGTGCTAAGCCAACTGAATTTATCCTCGATCTTGTTGGTGACTATAAAGAGGAAAGACGGACTGCCAATGAAAATGGAAACGAGAAAATTAGTGACATTGCGTTAAAAGAATCGGAATTATTCTTCCCTCTTCCATGGAATGACGAACAGAAAAGGATTGCAGAAAGACTTGATGCGCATTACGGGGTTGTAGTTAAAGGACCGCCTGGCACAGGGAAGAGTCACACTATTGCAAATCTCATCTCCCGGTTCTTAGCGCAGGGAAAAACTGTTCTCGTCACAGCACAAACAAGTAAAGCGCTTGAGGTTTTGAGGGATAAATTACCGGTAAACATTCGGAGTCTTGCCGTTTCTCAATTGCATCAAACTGCAAAACGCGATCAAGTATTGCAGGAGTCGATTACGGAAATCAGTTCTAATTTGGGCGAACGAAATACCAAGTTTAGTGAACAAAATGCAGATCGACTTAGAAAGGATCTCAATAGGACAAGGGAGGAAAAAGCTCTTTTAGCAAATCAAATAAGACAATATATTCTTACGGATTCAAGCGCAAAAATCGAAATTAATGGAGAACAAATTAAACCGATTGATGCGGCAAAGCTTGTCAGTAAATATAAAGATGATAGGGAGTTCCAATGGTTTACTGATAAGATTCATTTCGACACGAAGCTCAATTTTGGAGATGAGGACTTGGTGGATTTTTATACACTACTAATTGAGTTAAAGTATGATGATCGAGGCTTATGGGAATTTGAATTGCCTGAAGTAAAAAATCTGCCGTTTGAAAATGAAATAATAGAAGTTTTTTCAGCCTATAAGGATTTAAGTGCAAAAGCGAGAATAACGGACAATATGGGGAATGGATTTAAGTCCGATTTCCTAAAGATTCTTTTAGAGCGTGTATCAGATGCCAAACAACTCCTTCTTTCTTTGAATGAAAATTATAAGCAAGAGATTTTTGAATTGTGTATTTTAAGTCAAAATGAAAGAGAAAAATGGGAAATTGTCATCGAAAAAATTAATCAAAGAATTCAACTGATCGGAAAAAATAATACTAATATTCTTGGGTATGAAATTACCAGTAATTTTGATATGCCCTTGGAAGATATTTTAGGGGCACTTCCTATCCTCCTTAAAAAGACTGAGAAGGAATCAAGGGTAAGTTCTTTGGGGAAATTGTTATTACCACCCAATGCAAAAAAGATTTTAAAAAATTATAAGATTAATGGCCGTACACCTGAAGATAGGGTTAGTTTGGAAATCTTGCATCAACATATTCTTATCCAAGAAGCACGGAAGCAAATAAAACTTCTCCTCGAGCAAAGTTTCTCAGGTGTAAAGTCGCTCCTAGATTGGAGAGATTTACATCAGGACATGGTCAGACTAGAAGTTTTAGTTTCAACGCTTCAAGAAATAGTCAATTATCATGACAATTTTTCTGCCATAGATGAATTTTGTAAAAAAACGAAGCAGTTTTCTAATCTGTCATTCGCTAGAATTAGAGACCTTGAAACGCTTAGCGATATTGTATCGTCTTTTGTGGCGAGAATTGAACTTGAACAAGTAGAATTTCTTTTGTCAGAATGGAGAACCCAAATTGAAAGTTCTCTAAATGGCAATAGACATCCAATATGGGATAAATTGCTTAACGCCATAAGCAAACGAAACATAACGGGTTGGAAGACCGCCTTGGATGAACTACAACCACTCCTTCAGAAAAGAGAAAAAGCTGTTCGTTTGAATGAATTAGCTAGAAAAATTAGCGAAAATTCTCAAAATTTATGTCGTAATATTTCTGAATTAGCCGACCGTAAGGAAAAATTTGATCCTCCCAAGAATCTTAAGCTTGTTTGGAAAATCGCAAGATTACAATCTTGGCTTGATCATATTCACGACCGTATTGATATTGATGACTTGCAAAGCCAACTGGGGAGGCTAACAAAAAAAGAAGAAGAGCTTAATGCGGAGCTAATTACTATTCTAGCGTGGCAACGACAGATTGATAAGGTTACAAAGAAGCAACGAGATGCTCTTATGGCATGGTCTCATGAAATGAAGAAGTATGGTAAGGGCACTGGAAAATATGCCTTTACACACCTTTGTCAAGCACAGGAAGCTCTGAAAGAGGCAAGGAGTGCCGTGCCAGTTTGGATCATGCCCCTTCATCGTGCCGCTCAAATGTTTTCTGATCCGAAAGCAGGAATGTTTGATGTCGTTATTTTTGACGAGGCCAGCCAGTGCGATATAAGAGGTATTACAATCGGGTACTTGGGCAAAAAGCTTCTTGTGGTCGGTGACCCAGAACAGATTAGCCCCGCCGGAATATTTCAAGATCAAGAAAAAGTCTTTGAGCTTATTTCCAGATTTTTATTTGATATTCCATTTAAGGATACTTTCTCTGTAACATCAAGTCTATTTGACCTCGCAAAGATCAGGCTGTCCAATATTATTCAATTGAACGAGCACTTTAGATGTGTTCCGGAAATTATTGCTTTCAGTAATCATCACATATATGAAGGGAAGCTAAAACCATTACGATACCCTCATCCTAAAGGCTTATTGAACCCACCCCTAATTCCGGTATTTATAAAGAATGGTTACCAAAATACAAATAATAAAGTCAATGCTCCAGAAGCTGAAGCAATTGTTGAGAAGCTTGTTGAGTGTATTAACGATCCCATCTATCAAAAACGTCCAGATGGTCATCTTTGTACATTCGGTATAATATCGTTATTGGCGGAAGACCAGGCAAAGTATATCAAAGAGTTAATTTTAAAACGTCTTGATGAACGAATTATCGAAGAGAGACGGATTGCTTGTGGTGATGCCTATGAGTTCCAAGGCGATGAAAGAGACGTTATGTTTCTTTCAATGGTTAAAGCGCTTGATCCCAATAATTTGAATGACGTGGTTAGATCATTGACGGATGAGGGTACTAAACGAAGGTTTAATGTTGCTGCTTCGCGCGCCCGGGATCAGATGTTTTTGTTCCATTCTATTCCTTTGGGAGAATTTAGAAACCCGGATGATTGGAGATATAAGCTTCTCAATTGGTTTTATCATCCCAAAACTGAAGAATTAAATGCAGGACGAGAAATATTAAAGCGTGAGTTTAATGCTGGCAGAGCTTCTCAATTTTCTTTTGATGTAGGGAATATCCTGATTGATCGTGGTTACCAGATTATCCCTGAATATCCGGTTATAGGGTATCGGATTGATCTTGTAGTGCAGGGTGACAACGCTCGACTTGCGGTCGAATGCGATGGCGATCAGTATCATACTCTCGAAAATTGGGAAGATGATCAAATCCGTGAACGACAATTGCGAAGAGCAGGGCAGTGGGAATTTTGGCGTGTTACCGGGAGTGCTTTTTATCGAAATAAAGATAAATCGCTTGAGAGTTTGTGGAAAAGATTAAATGATTTGGGGATAAATACAATCCATCAAACGACTCATATCCCAAGGCATGGCGAACTAGAAGGAACCTTAAAGAAAGAAGCATCTACGATACAACAACCTTCTAAGGAGAAACTACTAAATTTTGATATACCAATACAAAACTTGACCGGAGGGAATTTTGTTGCTTCTAAGGGAAATGAAAATTCCATACACATGGACCAAGGGTCTAATGTAGAACAAATTTCTTATGAGGGTATAAAAGCTACTATAAACAAATTATTAACTGAGGGAGACATTCAGAGAGATTTTTTGCCAGCTGCAGCCTTAAAAATGCTCGACATTAAAGTTCTGGGGATGGAAAGAAAACGAATTAGGAATAAAATTTTCGGAATAATATCAGATTTAAAGAGTACGGGGATTATCCAAGAATACGTGAGAGATAATATAGCTTGGGTAAAAAAGTCGAACGAAATTTGAAAATATCCAAGAAAATGAAAATTAGTGTATAAATTGGACCCCCCCAGTCTCCCCCTTGACAATTCCGTAAAATTGGATATACTTTCAATAGTTGCTTGATTAATAATCAAGCAATGGATTTTGCATCCTTCCCCTTGTGGCAGTCTTTTTTGAACGGCAATGTCTTTCCCCTTCGTTTTTTGTATCAGCAAAAGTTCTATACCTCCCCACCCCTGAGGAGCCTACAGTCTATTGAGCCTTGAATTTTGTCTGCCTCTGGTACAGACTCCGGGTTCCGCGTGAGACTGTCAACAGCGGGTGGAATATGTATCAGGATATCCCTATCTCTCAAAGGGTGGACAGGATCGGCGAGATTCTTGCAAAAGGGGTCTATCTTTATTTGAAAAAGGAGAAAATGACGGCAAAAGGCGCGCCGAGGGAAAAACAGGTCATTCTTCCCAAGAACAGGATGAAAGAAAGGGCTGGAAAAACATGTTAGTAAGGATGTTATAAAGGGCTTGCGATATTAGGCGTGCCAACCTATAATATGCTATACTTAAAGTGGTGAAAATATGGCTCAACGATTAAAACAATTAGAAATCAAAATTCCTGTTCAAATCATCAAAGAGGACGACGTCTTTGTCGCTTACACTCCTGCCCTTGATTTATGTACGCAAGGTGATACTTATGAGGAGGCAGAACAGATGCTCGCTGAGATGATCCAGATATTCTTTGAAGAATGTATTGAGCGGGGAACAATTGAACAAGTCTTAACAGAGTGCGGTTGGAAGAAGGTTGACCATAAAAAAGAGTGGATCCCTCCCAGCAGAGAAGTTATTACTGACAAGAATGAATCTTTTACTGTTCCATGCCCCGCCTAGAGCCAATCCATTACGGCCAGTTTTGTAAATTCCTTGAATATATAGGTTGTACTTTCAAACGACAAAAAGGCAGTCATCTTATATATGTGAGAGACGATTTACGCCGCCCAATAGTCGTTCCTGCCAAGAAAAACCTTTCGCGGACGGTCATACAAAGTAATCTCAAGACGCTGGGGATAGACAGGGATAAATATTTTAGGATTTTATCAGAAATTAAGTAGCTTCGGGGTGGGCGTAAATCCTTTAATTTAAAATAATCCACCGATCTTTATTTTTCGCATTTGTCAGCCCCAAAATTACTTCGTAATAAAAGTTCGGATTACGTGGGGACTCGCGGAGTTATATCAAAAAAAGGACGCCTTTGGGCGTCCTTTTTTTGTATATACTTCTTGAGATGAGGAACCTATCCCGTAGGGATGGGTTCCGACCGAAGGGAGTCCCGCGAAGCGGGAGAGTCCTCGCGGGGGAGTTTATTTCCTGAAACCCTCTGTGACTAAATTAGTTGCAGAGGGTTTTTATTTAAGGAGTCCGTCAGCGCAGACGACGAAACATTTGAGCATAGAGGAAGCCCTCGTAAGACAAAAATCTGGACACCGCTACAGCAAAAGCCTATACTGCGCTAGATTATTTAGAAACGCTTATCACCCGCCGCTTCGACACAAAGCCTTTTATTTGAGGAGACAAATTCTTTATGGGTAAATCGCAGATCATTTTGTTAGCTTATATCGCCAGCCTTGTTTTTAGCGCCCTGATTTTTAAAAAACAAACTCAGGGGGTCCTTAGAAAATTTTTTTTATCCGAAACTTCAGCCCTCAACCTAGCCATTTTCAGGATTGTCCTTTTTGGCTTGTTATTCACCAAGACGAATGAAGGGCAGATTTATTCATTCGCTGGGCTTTCCAAGACACTTGTTGTGCCCCCTTTCGGTTCTCAATGGCTCCTGCAGGTCGTCCCATTCAGCGAGCCAATTCTCAGAACGGTTTATCCTTTATTCCATTGGCTGTGTTTTGCTGCAATGATCGGCTTGGCAACAAGATTTTCCTCTGTGATGGTTGCCTTACTGGGGGTCTATGTCTTGGGAATCCCCGAATTTTTTGGTAAGGTTAATCACGGTCATCATTTGCTTTGGTTCGCCATGATTCTGGCCGCAAGCCCCTGTGCGGATGTGCTATCGGTCGATGGGATCATCAAAATTTTTAGAAAGGCGGATGCAGGGGACATAGATCCCCCCGCACCATCCATAAAATATTCGTTGCCGATCCGTTTTGTTTGGATGTTGTATGGTCTCATTTATTTTTTCCCAGGGTTCTGGAAGGTTTGGGATCAGGGGTTTAATTGGGCTTTGGGCGAGAATTTGAAGTATCAGATGTATCAAAAATGGTATGAATTAAACTGGGTCCCGGCGTTTCGGATCGATCTATACCCCTGGCTTTATAAAGCGACCGGCATGGCCACGTTGATCTTTGAGTTGTCTTTTATTGTCCTTATCTTTTTTCCATTTTTAAGGACAGTGGCGGTCTTGGGCGGCATAGCCTTTCACCTTTTAACGAATGCGTTCATGCGAATTTTATTTTTTACGCTCTTGGTCTGTTACACCGCTTTTGTAGACTGGCAGAGAATGTTCCATGTTTTCGGAAGCAAGATATTCCCGGAAGATCTGTTTTTGATTTATGATGGGAACTGCCGTTTGTGCCGCAGAACGGTCGCGGCTTTACGCACGGTCGATTTTCTAAATCGTGTTCAATATGTTAATGCCTTTGATTCAAAAGCCCTTGAGAATTTTGGCCTCGATCGGCTTAATTCAGGTGATTTGCTAAAAGACATGCACGCTGTCAATGGTAAAAAGGTTTATCGGGGATTTTACGCCTATCGAGCATTGATTTCTCGGATTCCCCTTTTATGGCCAGTTTTACCGCTACTGTTCTTGGGGCCGATTGCCAAAATCGGGAACCGGATTTATCGGCACGTGGCAGATTCCCGGACCTGCCAGATCACGACTCCTTTAAAGCCTGCAGATGTGGTATTGCCCAACGGACAATCCATTTTAAGATTGCCAGTTTGCTGGGTGGGACTTTTGTTGCTTGTGGTCAACAGTTTTCTTGGTTTTAGGGGCGCGGTCAATGCCTGGCCGTTTGCCTGTTATCCAACTTTTGCCTACATAGCTCAAGATCAAATTTCTTCCATCGAGATCGTTATCCAGGATTATCATGGCCAAGAGAGCACATGGGATGAACACTCCTTGCAAAATTATTTTCCTAAGGAACGGTTGCGGGAAATGTTCAGAAGAATTTTGTCTGCGGAAAATGCGGGTTCCCGAGAATCACGACTCAGGGGATTGTGGGAGTCCTTAATCCAGAAAGACAAAAGTTTCAGGACCGTAAATTCCGTTCGCTTTTATCGAGTCAGTTACAAAATTGAACCACGGGAGAATTGGAAAAAACCTTTTAGCAGAGAATTGCTTTATGTGATGAAAATTTAGGCAGCCAGCAGCCAATTGGGGCATCAGAAATGATGCCCCTTTTTTTGTTATCCCTTGTCATAAATAATCGAACGGGGTAAAATACGCGCTATGCTCAAAAAACAGAAATTTTTTGAAGCTTTTTGGGGGACGCGCTGGGGATGGGTCACGCTCATTTTGATGGCGTGGTATCTCGCGCTGGTCACGCTGCCCGGTGCCGGGGCGGCGGAGGATATGCTCAAAGGGGATCTTTTCAGCCCCCTGCAGATCCAGATCAAGGTGTCCAAGAAAATGTTTCGCATTAACGAGCCGGTCTCCGGGACGGTCATCATCAAAAATACGTATCCGGCCACGCTTCTAGCGATATTCAGGATCAAGTTGTTCCATGACGGCCGGGAGTTTTCTGAGCGGATCACTTCGATCGCGACGGTCTATTCCGGAACCACAAAGTTCTCTTTCAAGAATTTCGGCATCCTGGAATTCAATAACGGCGCCGGCAGTGAAGGGGAATGGCGGATCCGCATCGCGCAGCAAAGCCGGGATTCCAGCGCCGCCGAGGTCACCCTGCGCGTTGTTCCGCCGCAGTAAAAAAGAAGAAATAACCGGCAGGATTTAGTCCTCGATATTTTTCTGTTGCAATTTTTAAAGCTTCTGAATACAATACAGTCAACTTCCACAATACGGACGCAAATTTTCTTTGCATTTCCCACGAAGATTTTCCTGCGTTAGTCTGGTTGATTTTGATATGTCATGCCTTTATTAACCAGTCCCATTTCAGGGAGGGCCATCATGGACAAAAAAATCACGGTTTTATCCGTTCTTTCCTGGCTTACTCAAACGTTCGCCATTGTCGGTGTTTATTATGTCGCTGGAAAATGGGGGCTGTCACTTGCCTTTGTAAACGCCAGTGCCACGGCCATCTGGCCGCCAACGGGGATCGCGTTGGCGGTCATTTTGCTATTGGGATATCGTTTTTGGCCCAGCATTTTCTTGGGTGCTTTTTTAGTGAACATCACTACCAGCGGCACGGCCTGGACATCCTTGGGGATCGCAACAGGCAATACCCTAGAGGCGCTATTGAGCGCCTTTTTGATGAACAAGTACACCAATGGCCTGAAAACATTTGACCGGCCGGTCGATGTCCTTAAATTTTCGTTTCTGGTGGGGCTGATCAGCACAATGGTGAGTGCCACCGTTGGTGTGGCAAGTCTTGCGCTGGGTGGTTTTGCGCAGTGGACGGATTTCGGGTCGATCTGGTTCACTTGGTGGATGGGAGACACGGCCGGTGGGTTCATTGTGGCGCCGATGCTTATTCTTTGGGGTTCAAAACCTCGCGTCTTCTGGGATCGAAAAAAATACCTTGAAGCCGCATTGTTATTATTGTCTCTTTTTGCTTTGAGCCAGGTTGTTTTTAACGGCGCGAATTATCCTTTATCTGTTTTAGGTTTTCCTATCTTGATGTGGTCTGCTTTCCGGTTCAATCCGCGCGAGACCGCCACCGTCGTTTTTATATTATCAGTGATGGCTTTGGTGGGAACGTTGCACGGCCACGGGCCGTTTGGGATACAACCGGTCAATATAGGACTTCTTCTATTGCAGATGTTTATGGGTGTCAGTGCGGTCACGTCGCTGGTGGTCGGTGCGGTCGTGCAAGAACGCCGCAGGGCGGAGGCTGGTCTGAGAAAACTGAAGGAGCGCTTGGAGATCGAGAAGGATAAATTTGAGGAGGTGTTGAACATTGAAGAAGGGCTCAATACGATCTTAGACGCGAACAAGCTGGTGGATTTTATTGTGAATAAGACGACTGAGGTGCTGGAGGCTGAAAAATGTTCGTTGCTCCTTCTGGATGACAACAATCAGGAACTGTGTGTCAAGGGGCGCAAGGGTGTTTATGATGACGCGCTCGGACAGCTCCGGATCAAGGTGGGCCAGCCCATCGCCGGCTGGGTCGTCCAGGAAGGCGAACCGGTGCTGGTCAAGGATATTGAGCAAGACAGCCGTTTCGCGCGCGCAAATGGCGCCACGTACAAGACCAGATCATTTATGTGCGCTCCCATCAAGATCGACCATGCGGTAAACGGCGTTATGTGCGTGGCTGATAAAAAGCAGGATGAGGCTGCAGGATTCACGGCGCTCGATTTTAAAGTTTTTTGTATGATCGCCCGTCAGGTGGCCGTTGCCCTGGAGAACGCGCAGCTGTACCGTGAATTGAATTATCTGGCGGTCACGGATCCCTTGACGGATTTGAATAATTTTCGGTATTTTACCCAATGTCTGGACCATGAGATCCACCGGGCCGCGCGTTACACTAAGCCTTTGTGTTTGCTGATGATCGACGTGGATAATTTTAAATCGATCAATGACCGCTTTGGCCATCTGGGAGGCGATGCTTTGCTTAAAAAAGTAGGACAGGTCTTGAAACGAATGACGCGCAAGGTGGACATTGTTTGTCGCTATGCGGGGGATGAATTTGTCGTTATTTTACCGGAGGCCGAAAGCAGTCAGGCCAAGAAAGTGGCCGCAAAGATCAAAGAAAACATAGAAAATCTTTCTTTAAAAGAAAAGATCACGGTCAGTATGGGCCTGGCGCAATATCACGGGAACATGAACAGGCATGATTTCATCCGCAAGGCTGATGTGGCCCTTCTGGAAGCCAAGAAACAAGGAAAAAATAGAGTACACAGCTTTGTTTGATGGAACTTTCCCGCCTTTACGCTGTCTAAATGGTTAAGAAGCCTGCCTGACGGCCGGCAGGTCCCGCTCTGCGGGACAGGCAGGGCAGCGCGTCGCAAAAATAATCCGCATTAAAAGGTTTCTTCTGTTGACACACCTTTGTATTGACGATATACACAAGACAGAACCTTCAGGGGCGATAGTTTATGGATCCTTATGAGTAAAGAATTGTTTCCCGTTTTTTTAGAACGTCTCAAGGCGATCGTCGGCAGCGAACGCTACGAACAAGTGGTCCAAAGTTTTACCTGTCCCGATGTCTTGAGTGTCCGCGTCAATACTCTTAAAACGACCCGTTCCGAGATCCTCACAAAACTGAAAGAGCGGAATATTCTCTTCCGGGAAGTCCCGTGGTCGGCTGAAGCTCTCATTCTGGAAGTGATCTCGCGCGAGGAGTTAGGGAGATCCGATCTTGTTAATGATGGACTTCTTTATCGCCAAAGCCTTTCGAGTATGTTACCGGCGTTGGCGTTGGCCCCGCGGCCGGGCGAGCGAGTGCTGGACATGTGCGCGGCACCGGGCAGCAAGACCACCCAGATGGCCGCGCTGATGCGAAATGAAGGGGAGATCGTTGCCGTGGAGACCATTCGTGGAAGATTTTATAAACTGAAATCCGTCCTCGCGCAATGCGGGGCCACAAATGTCGCGACGAAATTGACCGACGCCCGGCGTTTTCGTTCGCCGCAGTTCTTTGACCGGGTCCTCGTCGACGCGCCGTGCAGTTCGGAAGGGCGTTTCAAAATGAATGACCCTGATACTTGCGCCTATTGGAGTCCGCGTAAGATCAAAGAGATGGTACGCAAGCAAAGAGGATTACTTTTACACGCCAGCCGCCTTCTGAAGCCCGGTGGGACGCTTGTGTACGCCACGTGCACCTTCGCCCCTGAAGAAAATGAGGGGGTGATCGATTGGCTTTTGCGAAAGACAGATGGAAGATTATCCTTGGAACCTGTACATTTTACAGGTGTCCCAAGCTATCCGGCTCTGGGAAGTTGGACGCAAAGAATTTTTGATTCCCAAGTCAGCCATTGTTTCCGTGTTCTTCCTGATGCGGAGATGGAAGGGTTCTTTATCGCGCGGTTCACTGCACGAGGATGACGCTGGCCTCGGCAGGCTCGTAGATCTTTTGCGGGTTTGTTTGGCGTGGCGTGGCTTTTTTAGCCGTGGACTTGCGGTCTTTTCTGGGAATGACCGGTGCCAACGGATCGTTGGCCGGATCGATCGTGACCGGCCGCGCCAGCGGTCCTGCCAGTTGCGTCTTGTCAACGGTTTGCGAACCTGGCGAGGGAACATTCATAGCGACATCATTGATCTCCCGGATGATCCAGCGGTTGACGAGCAATACCCCTGCGATAACGCTGACAAAGACGATGGCCGTCATGGCCAGACGTTTGGTGTCTTTCCTCATATTCCCCCTTCTTGCCAAACGATTTTATCCGCGATGTCGTTGCTAAACGCGATGAAAGTATTTAAAGACGGAAAGTAGGGCGGCGCGTTACCTGTTTCCATGCGTTCGTCGTACACGAAATTACGTCCGTATCCGGAGACCGGTAGTCCGGTAGCACCGTTGAAGGTCCCGAAAGCGCCGTAATCATCGGTAATGACTCCTCCCAGAAGGGTGGCTGTGCCCCTGGGTGAGCCGCTGCTATAATTGTCGACCTGAAAAACGCCTTGCCGCGCCAGGATGGTGCTGTGGACGTTGATATCGTTCGGCGCGGAGGTGCTGATGCGCACATTGCCTCCCCAGGAAACGAGTCCCAAGAGGTTCGTTGTCCCATCAGCGGTGGGTGGCACATATCCGCCAGTCCCCGGCGTCCCCACCCCAGGGGTGTAATTTTGATAGGTGACATGATTGGTGATGCTCATGTCCCCGGCGCTGGCGACGGTCATCTGGGTGTCTCCTTGAACGGTTCCGGCTAAACTGGTGATGCCGCCGGTGGCGTAGATCAGCGTCCCAACGTCGTCAATACCATCGGGGATGCCGTTATAAGTATCAGTTTGTGTTCCAATGACTGTTGTCGTGCTGCTGGCGCGGTCCACCGTGATCGTCTTGGTTGTACCGCCTTGCGTAACGGTGTAAACGGGATTGTTGTTACCATCCACGGACATGTTGACTGTCCCGTCCCCGCGGATGTAAATGCCGCCGGTCAGACTGCCGCCGCTATTGGGGACATAAACGCCGTTGGAGGAGAAGTTTTGACCGCCCTTGGCCTGGTTTTCCATATCTGTTTGTTGGCTCGAAGAACTCAATGTGATCGTGCCGGCGTTGCGCGTGAACGTATCATTGAAAACAGGCACGTCGCGCGTGCCGTTGAAATCAGCATCCAGGTTAACCGACGATCCGTTGTTATAAAATCGGGTGAGTTGATCGTTCTGCGTGATCTGGTTATCGAAAGTTCCGCTGGGGTTAAGGGCGAAATTGAACCGGGCATTGGTATGCACGGGACCGGCAAAATAAGTCTTATTGGTAAACCAGACATTGGTGCCGGCCTGTGTCGTTTGGCTGTTGGTAAAAAGGGAGTATTTGGCGAAGTTGTCACGTTGCACGCGCACGGCGAAGTCGCCGCTTAAAAGGACTTTTCCGGTGGTCGTGCCTGCGGTCCCGGTCGCTTCGATGCGGTAGTTGTACGGGAATTCCCAGACGTCGGGCGTGATTGTCTGCGGATCGGATTTTTCCATCATGACGATTTTGTATTGATAAGTGTTGTCTCCGATCGCGGCATTCGCGGTGTATTCAGCCTGGTCGCCGTTTTGGGTCAGGACCGGGACATTGTTGCTGTCGCGCACTGAATAGACCAGCCAGCCGATGCCGTCTCCGGCATTCACTCTGCCGGTTGTATAAGCAATAACGCTGTTAGGATTCGAGCTGGCGATGGTGTTATTAAGAAAGCTGTTGATGAGATTATCAAGTCCGTCCAGACCCGCCTGGGTGCCGCCGTGCGCTGCAAAGAAGGCCTTGGCCGCTTCCCGCTCGCGGTTGGTAATATTGCGCTCGTTGATGGTCCGCATGACAAGAATGTTGCTCAAGCCCAGCAACACGGTCATGACGAACAAGACAATAACCAAAGCCGCGCCACGCTCGCTGGAACGTGAACCATTATGTTTTCGGTTTATCTTTCGCATGGGGCGTTATCCCTTGTTTTTCAAACGCACATTAAGGACGCGTGAAACTGTGATCTGCCGGTTTTGGGTCGTATTGGCCAGGGCCGTGACGGTCAAGGTCACGACGTTTTGGTTCGCGCTGAAGACCGCCTGAAAGCCGGTCACATTTTCTGAGAAGGTTTCTTCTTTAACCAAAGCGTTGGTACTGTTACGCACCCGGCGTAAAAGCCGGTTGTCGGCACTGATGACGTATTCTACGGATTTATTGCTGTTGATCGAGCAGCCCGTGCAGGACCCCAGCCAGTCGCCGTGAGTCAGATGCGCGTCCAGGGCTGCGGTGGCGATCTCCAGGTCCTGCGTGTTGTTTGGGTTTCCCGGTGGCAGATGGCAGATACTGACCTTTCCGTTGGTATTGAGGGTTATGTCCGACGGACAATTGGTCTTCCCCCAGCTTAAAGGAGCGCCCCAGTTGGCCACGTCGCCGTTATTGTCGATAGGGATATTGCTGCAAACGCACATCGGAACCGAGAAGGTCAGGACATCCGTGCCGTTGGTCCCGGCGTTATCCGCGATGGTCACCTGCATGACGCCGTTGGCATCGGAACCCGATTCGCGCAATTCCTGGGCGACCCGTTGCAGGGTTTGTCGCAAGGCTTCCTGCAGGCGGATCTGCGTGTCGGTCGTGGACCAGGCGGACTGTCCCGCCAGTAACGCCGAGTACATGCCGATGAGGATCGCGGCAAAGATCAGCGTGGTTATCATCAACTCCACTATGGTAAATCCTTGTGTTTGTTTCATAAATGCCTTTTAAGAGCTACGTCGTGTCGTAAATATAAGTGGTCACCTCTACGGGAGAATCCAGCACGCCATTGGCGTTGGTGTCTTCTCCGGCGTTCAAGACGCCGTTAATATTTGTATCTTCTCCCATGACCCGGCCGTTTTTTTCCTGCCAGCAGAACACCAGTGTGACCCGCAGCAGGTCGGCATCGAGACTAGTCACATAGGTAACTCCTGTGCCGTTGACGTCGGCCGCTGTGAACGTCGCGTTGTTGTACGTTGCTAAAATGTCAGCGAAAGGTGTATCTTCAATAGAGGCCAGCCGGCTTTTGGTCGCGTTGACTGCCGTCGAAGAGTGTCGCGCCAGTTCGCTTAATTCGATGCATCGGAAGAAAACGATAATGGTCCCGGCGAACACGAACGTGAAAATAAGGGTCGCGATCATCAGTTCGGAGAGGGTGAATCCCTTGTTGTTTGAAATTTTTGTAGGCATTGTTTTTCTCGTTAAGTTATCCTTCGCTTCGCCATGCTCGCTCAGGATTATTGGCGTCCCTAGAAAGGGACGCCAATAAAAAATCCATCCGCATTTCGGATGGATAGGTTTCTTACTTTAGTTCGAAACTTACGCATTCGGTCGCGGCAACTGGCTGCCCTGTACCATATGGTACAGGACCCTTTAGCTTTGCGTCCCCGCCTTACGACGGGTTTGCCTTTTGGTTTTACTCTAATGCAAGTATAACACATGGTGCTGGATTTAACCAATACCGCAAGGTGGCATAAAAAGCGACAATTATTCTACGGGTTGTCCGTGCTCGTCAAAATAAAAGGCCGCCCGCAGCGCGCCATCTTGGCTGTAGGATTTTTTAAAGCCGATCTTTTCGCTGTTGGTCAGGCTCCACTCGTATTTGATGACCCCGTTCCTGTAATACACCTTGCCAACGCCTGTTTCTTTCTTGTCAGGCTGTTCCCGGGCGTCTTCATAGTTGACATCCAGCCGGATATTCCCGTCGTTGTAATACTCTTTCTTTCGTAATAATTTTCCCCATTGGTACTGCGCCTCGACACTTAACTGGCCGTTGGCAAAATAGGTCAGGGAGGGGCCGTTTTTTTTGCCTCCGATGTAATATTCGGTGCCGTAAGTTTTTTTAGATTCATCGACAAAATCAACTTTTCCTTCCGGGATTTCGCCGCTGGACTCGACCACTTTTCCGTTAACGATCTTTTGCCGTGCCACGTCCGCCCGCGGGGAGGACCCTGTCGGCATATCACTGAAGTAAAAGACGCTTTCGACATAATCTCTTCCGGGGGCGAGCCGGTCTTCGCGCACGATCTTTTCCCCGGGTTTGGGGCGGCGCATGGACGATCCTTGTTCTGCAACGGATGAAGCTGCTGGTGTGATGCTGGCAGCGGGGACTTGGCGTGCAGCTTCGGCTATCACGGATACTTCACGCGCAACACGGTCGTTGGTCGTTTTGATGACCACCAACGCGCTGAAGCACAGAACAGCGATAATCCACAAGTGTTTATTTGTCATTATATGCTTTTATATTTTTCGCCAGGAAACCGTCTTCATGATCCAGGTGTTGTTTTGCCCGATCAGCCCTGCGGGGAGGTGATTGATGACATCAGGAACCTGATAAACCGAGGGGACGTTCGTTCCCATGTCAAAAAAATTGGAAACGATCGTTCCGACGATGTCCGTCTGTTTCTCTGCCGTGACCGTGCCTTCGGCATAAAACAGGCCCATAACGTCGATATTTGCTTCATCGAAGCCGATGCTATTGGGCGTCATGATGCCCACGATATTGGTGGGAAAAGAATTATCCCCGCTGGTGAGCAGGTTTGTATTGATCTGGACATTGCCTTCGGCAAGGATGGCGCCGCTTCCGGTATAGGTTATAGTCTTGGCGGCTCCGGCCGTGCTCATATTCAAACTGCCGTTGTTATCGAGATAGACGATCCCCGAAACAGTCAGGTTTCCGCCAGTTTTGCTGATACTTCCATTAGCGCTGGAAAATGAGAAATCTGTTGAGCTGGCCGGCGTTATATTGGCCAGTTTAGCAAGATCCGCGGCGCTGCTGATGACCAGGGCGTTGGCTTGAAGATAGCCCTGGTAGGTGCTGTAGCCGCCGTAAGGGTCTGACAAACTTGGGAACGATACGGTATCCCCCAGATCATAGGCATTGCTTGAACCGTTATCGGAATGGACATTCGTCGCTCCCTGGCTGCCGCCGAATCCGTCCGTCACGTAGGAAGAGTCGATGGTTTCTTTATAGGCGTTGCCCGCGGTATCCGCCTCACCGGCCGTCGATGAACCGCTTAACCCGACGATCCCGCGTTTGACTCTGAGCACGGCACTAAGGGTTTCCACGGTTTCACCGTTGACAGTGGTTGTGGGAAGCGTGGGAACTTTTGCTTTGAGAGCGGCCGCCATATCTTCATAGTTGTTGCCGATGATCTCGGCCGTGCCTCCCAGGTCAACAACAAGATCAGTGCTTTGCAGGCCCGTGCCCAATATGTGTACCGATCCGCGGATATTCACATTGCCGTTGACCATGGCACCGGCGGCACCCGCGCCGGCAAATATGGCGTTGTTCCAGGGGGAAATGCTGACGATCTTGGCGTAAACTTCAATGGTCTGCTGGGCATCGCCGAGGGTGCCGGTGGAGCGGATCCAGATAGCATCGGTTATACCGCTGACATTTTTTAGTTGCACGGCATATGACCCGCCATTGAGGGATGTGGAGCCAGCGCCATATGTGATTGTATAGAAACTCGCCGTGTTGGGCCCGAGAGCCATCCCGTTGATATCCCCATCTGCCCAGCTTGGGTTGCTGGCGTCGTTGATGAAATCCTGTCGTAGATCATAAAAGGCGCGCTCGATTCCCGCTTCAGCGATGTGCAGGGCCAGGGTCGTCCTGCGCTGGCGTTCGGCGACCTGGCTTTCATTGACGCTCATGGCGATGAAGGCCGCGCCCAGGGCAAGCAACACAAAGATAACGAGGTAAGAGAGGATCAGCAAGCTGCCTTTGTTATCCCGTAATTTGTCCCATGGAAACCGTTTGTTTTTCATCATCAATTCCTCAAATAGATTTTGAAAGTCATGCTTGCCTGGATAGGTGTTTTTCCTGAAAGATTTTTCCCTCTTAGGGTTTTCTTTTCCGCTTGAAGCGAAACAGTGACAATATTAGAAGTGCTGGTCTGGCGGCTGAATTGTAATGATTGTATATTCTGGGCAATGACGGACGCCGTCTGCCCGCTGACCTGTCTTAATAATTGCGTACCGCCGGTACCTCCCAGGGAATAACGGGTCGTGCTGGAATCCCATACCAGATTGCCTCCCGAAACCCCTGCTGACTTGCGGAAGGTAATGCTTGTATACGTGCTGCCATTCGCCGGCACGTCAACGATGGCGACCGATCCGGCCTGGCGAAGGTCCTGGGTTATCCAATCCATGGCCTTGCGCAATTCTTGCTGCAGTTCTATCCGGGTGCTGTTAGTTTCCCAAGAGTCCGACCCGGAGATCAAAAGGGAGTAACATATCCCGAGGATAAAAGCGAAGATGATCACGGTGACCATCACCTCAACCAGGGTGATACCCCGATTTTTTTTAGGAATGCGGCGCATTTTATTCTCTTTATGAGTGTTCATCGTTCGGCAATCAGGCCTGTTAACGTGGTTGAGAAATTTCGGCTGTTTTTATTCTGCCAAGCCACACTGATCTGGATCTGTAGCAATTCAGAACTGCCTCCGACTTGACTTGGCGTGACCGTCCCTGTTCCGTTGAGGCTGGTTAACGTGAATGTGTTCCCTGGCGTTCCGCCGGAAGCGTAGTCGGTGGCAATGGCGTTAAAATCATGGTTGCGTATTTCTTCTATTTTATTTTGGGCCTCGTTGATGGCCAGGGTCGTATTTCCGGCAGCCTCCGCGAGCCTTGAGCAATAGACGAAAAGTTGCAATAATCCCACAATGACAACGGTCAGGATCCCGATGGCGATCAGGACTTCTACGAGGGTGAATGCTTGGTTTTTGAGAGGTTTTATGGGCATTATTTTTCTCTCTAAGTTATCCTTCGCTTCGCCATGCTCGCTAGATGGTCACCCCCCTACTGATTCGCCCGTGAGAAGCCGGTCGAATCAAAGCGTAGGGGGTTTTTGGGTCCCTTCGAGAACGAAGGGACCCAAAAAAAATCCATCCGCGTTTCGGATGGATAGGTTTCTTGCTTTAGTTCGAAACTTACGCATTCGGTCGCGGTAACTGGCTGCCCTTCTGAATATGAAGGACCCTGCCCCGACGTTTCGCCTTTGGCGAAAGCCGGGGTCCCGACTTCCTTTTCTGCAAAATAAGGGAACGTCGGGATAGCTTTGCGTCCCCGCCTTACGACGGGTTTGCCTTTGGATTTCTCTCTGGTGTAAGTATAGCACATAGCGGGGAACTCCACCAATGGCAGAGCAGAGAATATTACGAATTTTCGCTTTCTATTGATTTGATTGTATTTTATACTAAAAGTCATATAAATACTTATGAAACGTAAAAATTTTATCATCAGAAGATTTTTGGTGTCCGCGGGCGTTTTCGGGATCGCTGCGGCATTGGTCGCCACAGCGGTCAGTGCGCAGTCGATGACGGATGAGGCCCAATCCATTTATGAGTCTTCCCATCCCAGCGTGGTGCAGATCCAGGTGATCGACCTGGCCACGGGGAAAAAAACTTCCATCGGTTCCGGTTTCCAGTTCACACCCGAAGGCCATATCGCCACCAATTTCCATGTCGTGTCTGAGGCGGTGCATTCTCCGGCGCGTTTTCGTGTTGAATCGATCCGTCATGACGGAGTGACCGACCCCGCGCAGGTCCTGGAGATCGATGTCATTCATGATCTCGCGGTCATCCGCGGCCAGGAAAGCCGGTCGGCGTACCTTGTCTTGGGGCATTCAGACCTGTCAAAAGGTACGCGTCTTTTCTCCATGGGAAATCCTTTTGATCTGGGGATGAGCATCGTGGAGGGGATCTATAACGGGTTAATGGAGGATTCTCTTTACAAAAAGATCCTGTTCTCCGGGTCCATTAACCCAGGGATGAGCGGCGGCCCGGCGTTGAACAAGGCGAAGGAGGTCGTCGGGATCAACGTATCTACTGCCGGTAACGAGGTGAGTTTCCTTGTTCCCGTGGAACATCTCCATGCGTTGTATGAACGCGTCGCGGCCGCGCCGCCGGCGCGTAATGTCAACTGGAAAGAACGCATCGACGGGCAACTTGTCGAGAACCAGCAAGAGTATATGAAGCGGCTGCTGGAGCCGTCCTGGGACGGCCTGGAGGTCGGCGAGGCGAAAGTCCCCGGCGAGCTTTTGAAGGTCTTTAAATGCTGGGGAAAGTCTGAGGACCGGGAAAAAGAACTGTATAATTACGCGTATATCAGTTGCTCGACGAGCGACAATATTTTCCTTTCTTCAGGGTTTTCGACCGGCAATATCCTTTATAAATATTTCTGGCTTACCAGCAAAGGGCTTAATTCCGTCCGGTTCTATAATCTATACGAGAAATATTTCCAGACCCCCAACCCTTACGAGAACGCGGGGGAAGACGACGTGACCAATTTTAATTGCGATAATGATTTTGTCGATGTCGGCGGGCGCGACGTGAAAGTGCTCTGGTGCGCGCGCCGGTACAAGAAATTCCCGGACCTTTACGACATCAATCTTTCGCTGGCGCTCGTTGACCGCAACGACCGCGGACTCCTGGCGGAAGTGGTGGCCTTGGGGATAAGCAAGGCCAATGCCGTCGAGTTCGCGCGCAAATTCTTAAAAGAGATCCGATGGCAAAACTCATTGTCGAAATAATTCATCCTTTACGGTTCCTGCGGGAATACCGGACCTTTGACGTCCCCGAGGTCCGCGTCGGACGCGGCTACGACAACGATCTTGTCCTGGGTGACCCCCACGTTTCAGCGCAGCACTTGATCGTACGAAGTAACAGCAGCGACAAGGAGGGGAGATGGCTCGTCGAAGATTTAAGCCGCGAGAACGGTATGTACGTGCGCAAACTGGCCAAAGTGGCGGACCAGGCGCAACTGGATTCCGGAGACGAGATCACCATCGGCCGCACGCGTCTGCGGTTTTTTAGCCCAGATCATCCGGTGGCCGCGACGAAATTACTCGTCCAGACGCATCCATTCTTTCAGAAAATCGAACGGCCTGTTAACGCCTGGTCGATCCTTTTGGTGTGCACCATGATCTTCACGGCGCACGTGTACATGACCAGTATCGAGGACGTTTCTATCCTTAAGCTGGCTTCGGGGTCTTTGGGATTTTTGTTTGCGGTCTTTGTTTGGGCCGGCGCGTGGGCCTTCATTGGACGGATGATCAAGCACAAGACGCAATTCGCGGCCCAGTTGAGTTTGAGTCTTTTATTCCTGGTTACCGGACTGATATTCGTTAACCTCAGCGAATACGCCGGATATTCGACCAACAGCGTCATCGCCGAGATCGTATTTTCCGCTATTTTATTGGGCGGCCTGGGCACGGCGTTCTTGATAGGCAATATGACCCTGGCGACCAACGTATCTTTGAAGAAACGGATCGTTGTCTGTTCTTCGATCTTTTTGGGCATCATCGCGATCTTCATGCTTTTGTACTACAGCTTCAAGGACGAATTCAATCCCAACCCGATGTATTTTGCCACCCTCAAGCCGCCTTTTGCTAAGATCCTGCCTAACCGGCCTGTTGACCAGTTCCTCACGGAAACAGCCGACGTTTTTGATTTCCCGGACAAGGTTAGCGCGTCCGTGGCAAATTAAAGTAACTCACGTTATAACAGTATCTATATCAATGTGTTGCGTTCAGTCCTGCCAGGCCTATCCGTTTGATTTTCTTTAAAAATATGGCATACTTTTATTCACCCGCGAGAAACCGCGGGTGAATAGCCCCACGCTTATTTTGCTTCGTTTCGCTTTTGAAACGAAGCAAAATAGTGTGGGTAACCAAGTAGCTTCTCTGCAGTTATAAACACTTCCGGGAATCCGGGGTTTATACGCGTAGTTCTGCAGGATATTAGTATCTTTTGCAAAATTATCCGTAAGCGGACAAATTCCCGATGATCGATTCTATCCATAAAAAGCAATCGTCATTACCTTACAAGATTCTTTGCGGCTTTATTGCGCTCACCTTTTCGACCAGCGTTATCCTTCCACCCACACCCGTTTTTGCCCAAAGTGTTCTGAATTTACCTGTCCCGGGCACCATGGTCGCCCCCAGCGCCGAATTTCTTCCGGTACGGTTGATCGGCGTCACCGTCCACCCCGAGAATCCGCTGGAGTTTGATTTTATTGTCAATTCCGGCGATACCAATTTATCTCCCGAAGCCTATAAAGAAGAATCCCGCAAGCTGATCAAATATTTTTTGGCTTCACTGACGGTTCCCGAAGACGAGCTTTGGGTCAACCTTTCTCCATATGAAAAAGACCGGATGGTCCCTGAAGGGTTGGGGCAAACCGAGATGGGCCGCGACATGCTCGCGCAGGATTATCTTTTGAAACAGCTGACGGCGTCACTGATGTATCCGGAAAAGGAGCTGGGTAAAAAGTTCTGGGATAAAATTTATAAAGAAGCGCGCGAAAAGTACGGGACCACCGAGATCCCGGTCAACACCTTCAATAAAGTTTGGGTGGTGCCGCAAGATGCGGTCGTCTACGAGAAGGACACCAGCGCGTATGTGGTCAAGAGCCGGTTGAAGGTAATGCTGGAAAGTGATTACCAAGCACAGAAATTTGATACTAGATCCTCGATACTAGATGCTCGTGATCCATCGAGCAACGAGCATCCAGCATCGAGCATCGAGACCGAAATCATTCGCGAAGTCATCCTTCCCGCCATCGAACAAGAGATCAATGAAGGCGAGAATTTTGCCAACCTGCGCCAGATGTACAATTCATTGATCTTGGCTGCGTGGTACAAGCTGAAATTAAAAGACGGTTTGCTGGCGAAGGTCTACGTCGATCAAAATAAGACCAAGGGCATCGACACGGAAGATAAGCAGGTCAACCAAAAGATATATGACCAGTACATTGCGTCATTTAAAAAGGGTGTCTACAACTACATCAAGGAAGATCATGATCCGGTAACGCAGGATATGATCCCGCGCAAATATTTTTCAGGAGGCGTCCGCTTTGGTTTTGGGAAGGGGATCATCGCCATGGTGGCCGCGGCATTATTGGTCACCGCGCCTGTCAACGCTACAGAATTTAATCGGATGATTAATCGAAGTGAAAACAGTCGGGTTACGATGGTGCTGGGTGAAAACCCGCTTAAGAGCGTTCAGGAAACCGTTGTCGCCCTTGAGCCATCGCTGGCGATCGCCTCCAGCCCGGTGAAAAAGGGGAAAGATAAATCCGCTGCAGAAGAAGTAAAACAGGGCACCAATATCCTGGTGCCAGAGAATAAATGGGGATTCAAGCCGATGACCCCAAAAGAGAAAATCGCGGCTATTATCCGTAACAGATTGGCTCCCAATGGCCAACTTATCCCTGTGGGCGATCCCGCACGACGTGATGAGGCGATGGAAGATATCGGTCGTAATCTCTACAAGTACAGCATTGGTGGTCTAGTTCGCCAGGGAGAATTCTTCACGGTGATCGGAGTGATGATCCCTAAATTTGAAGATGCCGATCTGAGCAAAAGGTTCGCGCGGCTGATCGCGCCTTCGCTCGGCCGTGATCCGTCCGTGGTTAAATCTAATCTTTCGGCGTATATCAAGTCTATGGATGCCCTTATTAAAACTTTGAAAAAGCTTCTCCCTGGCATTAAAGATGAGGTCTTGAGAGAAGAATTGAATTCCAAGATAGCGGCGTCCGAGAAAAAGCTAGAAGGGACAAGGGGGTTGTTCATCCGGGCCGAGATCGAAAGATTCCGTCAACAGCGAAATGATGCAAAGAAAAATGAACCCGCCTCCTCGCCGGTGGCGGATGAAGGGAGAAGCGCTTCATCAGCATTACTGATAGCAAAATTAGAAGCATTAAAGGAGCGAAATTTAGCATACGGTCTTCATCCTGGTTCGGTCTCGCGGCAAAGTATGCCCATTTATGTGGGGCTAACGGAAATTCTTTCTGAACTTCCCGCGGGGGCCGATGTCGCCAATACGTTAGTACACCTGAAGGAAGGCGACCTGGAGGCGTTGCGGATATTTGGCGTTCTGGAGAATAAAGAAATAGACATTATTGCCGCAAAAAACGTTGACGCGTTGAACAGCTTAACATCTGCAGAAAAAGGGGCATTTGTCGGGCGGATCCGTAAATTAACCGAGTCTTACGAGCAGTCTGGGATGTCAGCCATTCGGAAGAAAAAAATGCTAAACCGATTGGTCCCCTTAAATGTCGTTGATTCATTAAGCAGGTATTTCGATGTAGGATGGGGCACTCTGACCGTCATTATTGTCACCCGCCCGAGCTATCCTGTGTGGTTATTTGAGGCGGCCAAAAAAGTTGAAGAGATCAAGGGACGGGTCCACGGGAAATCAAATGCCTGGGAGATTCTCATGGAACATGGGTTGGAAAAAGCCGATGAGTGGGTGAGGTCAGCAGAAGATAAGGTCAGGGAAATCAAGGGTAAGGTGGGCGGTGAGTCAAATGCCTGGCGCATTGTCATTGACCATGATGTCGAGAAAACCGATGCGTGGATCGCTCAAATGGAACCAAGAGTGCAAGAATTGGTTAAGAATTCAGGAATATCCGAGCGGGGCGCCTGGACGAAAGTCATTTTTTCGGGGACAAACGTGAAAAGCTCCAGTTCCTCACGAGTTTCGGGTGGCGCAACTTCCTCCTCGCCGGTGGAGGGGAGTCTGGAAAATCTTGCCAGTGTCGTGAACGATGCCATTACCCGGCTAGATGCGCTCAAAGCCGTTGATGATCAGATTACCGTCCGGGACGCGTTGAGTGTTTTAGATACCCTTCAATTCGACATGGCGCGCGGCGTGATCGATTTTGGAACTTTAAGCCGCGCGGTCAATGAATTGGCGGCGGCACGGGACAACAAGAAAATTCAGCCACTATTGGAGAATGTTTTAAGCACGGTTAATCAAACCAGAACCCACAAGTCGATAAAAGACCTTTGGGATAGAATGTCGCAGGTCATAAAAACAAATATTGAAGCTTTGCAGCTGTCTTTCCCGGCCGATAAAGATTTTCGTGATAATGTTTTGACGGTCCTTACGGATATATCATCCCGGTGGAATGAAAAAGCTCCGAGAACATTCGGTGAATTAAATCAAATCTATAACCAATTGCTGTCCTTTTCCGAATTATATGTGGCCAATGAGAACCGACATCCCGATCATGATTTGATAATTTTCACCTTTAAGGCGATGCTTATTGGGTTTCGCAGTATCGATTTTGCAAACTCTATGATCGCGATGCCAGTTGTTTTCACTGAAGATGTCCGGCTTCTTTTAAAGATCGGCAGCGGACGACTCAAGCGAGAAGACGGCTTTGTTATCGACATGGACAGGGTCCGTGCCGTGCGTTTCACCAAAGACGGAAAGGTCTCCGAGGTAACCGTAGCCGGTGCTTGGGATTTGCTGGATAAATTGAGCACAAATGGAGTTAACGTTGGCGAGACGATAACAGTCTTATTCAATAATGATGCCATCATTAAAGCTGCCTCTTCGGCCGACGGAACTTCCTCCTCGCCGGTATTGTCGGGGGATATCGAAGTGGCAAGGAGGATATTTGAGTGGCGCCGCGGGATGGTCGACAGAGCATTGGACCAGTTGCCCGCGAAAGTCCTTGAGCGCTTGAAAAACCTGGATTTAGAAAACTATAATAATTTTATGGGGCATATGGCCGCTTTTAAGGAAAATACTAATCCGACAATACCGGGCAATGACGAAATCTTTAAGCTGGCATTGGGCTTGGGCAATCTTCATGTCCCTAATACAATCTATCTGTCCATTTATGTTGATCGGATAATGTCTTTAAAGCAACCGGATATTCAAAAAGCATTCCGGCCTTTGGCGCATTCTGTAAATGAACTCCTCAAAGCCGAGCACGCGCTCTTCAATACTATTATTGACCAATACCTGCGATTCACGACAAGTTCCAGAGGCAAGGCTGCGCCCAAACCGGATAAAGATTTAATGGTTCTGCGTATTAGTATTGAAGGCCAGGTGTACCAGTTTGAATATGCCTATAAAAGGTCTAAAAGGTCAGGCCGGACAGCCCTCGCGCAAATAATTATTAAAGACCCTTCCGGGAAAAAATTGCTTGATGAGCCTTTTGGAGAAAAATATGTCAGTCAGGCCATTTTCAAGTTGGTTGCCAGATTAATAAATGTTTTAGAGAAAACGAAGAAAAAAGAGGACATTGGCGCGGCTTTAAAGATGAAATTGGAGCAAGTTAAGGAGACTTACGAACCTTTAAAGGCCGATGAAGAAGAGAGTTGGTTAAAGTCCCGGTTTCTTCAGGCATTTTCTGCTGAATCAAAGATCGATCAGAGCGCTCTGCTCTCCGGTGAGCGGCCTGCCACTTCTTTGCCGGTCAAAGTTACGCGGCAAATGCTGGATATTTTGACCGATACTTCTCGTTATGTGTCAGTTCCGGACATATCCGCTGCTGCGGTTACTTCAACCGAAGATCGACCTGTTCTGATATGGATCGGGGAACCTGACAGTGAAGAATCCAAACAAGCGTACAGCATCATCATGCGCATTATGGCGGAAAAAGGGGAGGCAAGGGTAATATCCAGAAATTGGGCTGGCTTGGAATATTTATATATGACTTTGCCGTATGAGGCGTATGGAGTTGATGCCCGCAGTCAGCTGATTCAAGTGGTGGACGAAATGTCTGCTTTGGCAGGTATGTTGCAAGGTGGCGCCTCTTCCTCGCCGGTGGGGCAAATGGTCAAGGATTTTATAAATACCGTAAAGCCGTTGAACGCCCGGTTCGCGCGGGAACTTGATGAATTGGCTTTGGACTTTTCACCGCAGCGGTTAAACGCGCTGCAAAACACCGCGAGAGAGATCAGATCTGCTGTTGGGGATATTCTCCAAAGCAGTCGGCGGGAAGATACCGCGATAGTCAACGTCCTGGGTGATGTTATGCGCAACAAGACGAGCTTTACGATAATGGCGGATTTGGAGATCGACGAAGATCAGCTCCCTGGGATCAGAGTTGAGTTCAGCAACTATCAAAAAGAACTTCAGAATTTGGAATTGATCCTGGAACGGGGAGAGTTGAAAGATATTGAGAAGTATCTGGATTATGGGCGTTTCGTCAATCTGGACCAGTTGCCTGAAGGTAAAAGTGAGGCCGCTTCTTCACCGGTCACTATGGAGGGCGAGGAGTATGGGGCGAAGGAGCTTGATCCTCAATTAGAGCGGACCGCCGCCGCGTTATTTACCGCTGAATTCGGCCGCGTGGAAACAGACAATATTTCGGTCATCGAGCAGGAGTATATGGGTTATTTGAAAGATGAGCGATATCTTAAAAAAGCTGTCATGGCGCTGCTTGGTCTTAACGATAAAATATCGGCGCGGCCTTTTTCGAACGCGCGAACCGCGGCGAGAAAACTCATCGGCTGGAAATTGGCGGCCGAAAACCGGCTGTCGTCCCATTCCTCCGGATGGATCGCGCATTATCTTGAAAGAGGAGAGGGATCGTTCAAAGACGTCAGGGATCGCGTGAAGAACCAGGAGATCGTTACCGCGAAATGGAAGAACAAGGCAAGCCAGGAAGTTGAACGGGCAATTGAGGATATTTTAGCGCAAGCGCAACTGCGCTTGCGCTATTCGGGGGTTGTTGAAGAACCCGCGCTTTCTGTTTTATCCAACGGCGCCGGTGCCTCCGCCTCCTCGCCGGTGGAGCAGTTTCCTTCGTATGATTTTATCAAAGAGCGTTTCCGTGAGCTCCATCCCAATTGGTATATTTTTGAGCAGGTTTTGGACAGCCGGAAAGGGACCAGCGGGCGTGTGGGGGAAGGATATCATTCTTACGAGCATGGGATCGAGAACGCATATCTGGTCTATCTTGTGGGCAAAGCCAGAGAATATAGCCCGAAACGATTGCTGGAGCTGGTCGTGGCCGCGGCGTTGCATGATTATCATCCGCGCCAATCAGGGGAACTCCCGAAAGTCTCGGAAACCTTGCGGTATTTAAGGCAGGACACGGAACTGATCAGTGCTCTGGAAGCGCTTGGCGTGGACTTAAATGTTATTTCGTTTTTGATCGAGCGTACCGATCATCCATGGAAAGAAGAGCAGGCCAGACAATTTGAAGAAAATCTAAACGCAATAGTCGATCGAAAAGAAAAAGAATCTGTAAGAAGCCGGGCCGAATTATTGCAGATGATCGATAAGATGGAGACGTTTATCAGTCTTGATGGATCGTCATTCTGGGCAAGGACCGATGGTTTATACAGATTTGAGAGAAAAACTGATGTGACTCCCAAGGAAATAGCTGAAGGTTCGGAAGCATTTCTGAATGAACTTAAAAAGGATTTACAATTCGGCCCCATACTTGATGATCTGCCGTCTTGGGCGCGGACGAACCTGCGGAAGAACGAGCAATTTTTGAATGAAGTCAAGCTGGGGCAACGGTCGCCCGATGGAACTCCCACTTCCTCGCCGGTGGAGGAAATGATCAGGGATTTTATCAACACGGCCTCGCCGCGCAATGACGCGTTCTATTATGAGCTTAGTGCTCTGAGTTTTCAGTTTTCCCCGGACCGGCTGGATAAATTAAGGGCTATTGCAGGACAGATCCAGTCGGCTGTCCATAGTATCCAGGGTAGTGGCCCGGAGGATTCCGCGGTTGTCAATATTGTCCGGGATGTCCTGATGCCGAAAATGGCCGCCTTTGTGGCACTGGTGAACGACCAGAAGATGGAACGAGACAAAGTCCCGGCCTTGCGAGACCGTTTTAATGAATACAGGGTT
>ORJL010981738.1_pt1 | contig 35643 bp, 42 predicted proteins | sample 1779941 | NCBI WGS metagenome assembly ORJL01 (sample SAMEA104232317, study PRJEB22302) | groundwater metagenome | biome: forest; feature: aquifer; material: groundwater | place: USA | collected 2011-08-07 | depth 5.8 m | reverse complement strand
GGTCAATAAAACTTTGTCTTTGGGATTGATAATGCCGAGTGGCAAATGTGCGAGGCCTTCTTTGGAGCCTACAAGCGGATAAATTTCATTGTCGGAATTGAGTTCGACAGAAAAACGGTTTTTAAACCATGCGCTGATTTCGCGCCGCAATTCGGGCAAACCGGCATCAAAAGCATAATGATGGTTGTTGCCGTCATCGAGCGCTTTTTTCATGGCGTCAATAATATGTGGGTGTGTCGCCTGGTCCGGATCACCCACGCCCAGATTAATAACATCCCGTCCCTCGGCAATCGCCGCGCGTTTGGCTTTGTCAATTTCAACGAAAAGATATGGCGGCAGTGCTTTTAATCGTTCGGAGAATTCAATATTGGTCAATTTGTACTCCTTACCTGGACATTTAACGTTGATTGTCTTTGTTAAATTAGTTGATTGGATTTTGCAAGTTTTAAAATTTTGCTCAAAAGTTCTTCATCGTAATCTTCAGGGTGGAATAAAAATTGTTGGTTAAAAACTTTTACGTATAATTCGTTTAGAAGGTCAAATAAAAATTGCACGGCTTCACGAAAATGATTTGCTTTAATATCTGCCTCTTTCCAAATTTCACTTGGGCTCAAAACTCCCCTTTCATCAAGATGGAAAAGCGTTTTATCTCTAATGTGTTTTACTTTTGGGGAGAGGTTTCTTACCAGCTTAATTTTATCGCTTGAATAATTCTTTAAGTTCTCGATATCCCTGCTAGCCGAATCAAGGATATACCAAAATGATTTCGGACAGTTTTTCTTTACTTTCTGCTCGCCTTCAGTGATTGTATAAATCGGTTCTAATACCTTAGCAATATGCGCGAACATTGCAAAATATAATTCTCTTACGCAGACGCTAAATAGGTTTTCACCGTGAACTTCAATGCCTTCTGCATCAATGTATTTTTCTAATTGTATTAAAACCTTTAAATTTATGAACGCAAAGGAGGCTTCATAAAGATTTCGTTTGACTGCGGAATGGTAAACATCATTTTTTTTCATTAGAATTCAGGATTCTCTGAGATCTACTTACTTCAATCCCAGCACATCCTGCATGTCGGATAATCCACTCTTCTGTTTTACCAGAAATTTCGCGGCGACGAGGGCGCCTTTGGCGAAGATGTCGCGGTTTTGCCATGAATTTTAAAATTTTCCATCACGGCTCGGATTTTCTCTTAGCTTCCATCGTAGCGCCAGCATTTCTTTCGAAGAAGTTTTAACGATCATTTCGTGCATTTCTTCGAGCAGTTCCAATTTCTTTTGAAGCGGAATTTTCATTAGCCGCTGGGTCCGTTCTTCAGGGGTTTCCCATTGGGTCATCATTTTTGCTCACCCTTCACCTTTTTGATGCGCACCAATTCATTGATATCGGTTTTATCGATATCGCGATTTGCTTCTTTTTTCATTTTGATAATATTGTCAATAGATGCAACCGTAACGGTTAATCGACCATAAGGAAATGGACTGGAAGTTTTTACAGCTTCTTTGAAGGTTATCGGCGAATCAATTATGATATCCACTTCCTTAAACTCATCTTCCTTATAAAAATTGAGTGCCTTCATGTGCTTATTCTTAATCCAATTTCTGCGTGTTTTGGCATCAGCAATTCCCATGGGATCTACGGGCTGTTTGATTTTGTAGCCCTGGCTTGTCAAAATCCTAACAATCTTGGCGAGATTTTTATTGTCCATTTCGACTAAAATATCCAAGTCTGCGGTACTACGGAATGACCCTAAAAGATTAACTGCCAATCCGCCGACAAGGACATATTTAACACTTTCTTCCTGAAATGCTGATAGGATTTCCTCATAAAGCATTATTTTAACCCCAGCACGTCTCCCATATCAAACAGCCCGGTTTTTTTCTTTACCAAGAATTTTGCGGCGACGAGGGCGCCTTTGGCGAAGATGTCACGGGTTTTGGCCGAGTGGCTTATTGTAATTGTATCCACATCGCTTTCAAAAATCATTTCGTGATCGCCGATGATCTCCCCTTCACGAATCGATTTGATATCGGAAACTTTCTTGCCCGAGACTTCTTCGGCAATCTGCGCCATGGTTTTGGCGGTCCCCGATGGCGCGTCTTTTTTATGAATGTGGTGCGCTTCGGTTAGGCGAATGTCGTAAGCGCTGCCGGTTTTTTCGGCAGCGCGGCGAATCAGATTAAAGACAAGATTGACACCAACCGACATATTAGAGGAAAAGACGATCGGGATTTTTTTGGAGGCTTTTTTGATTTCGGCGATTTGTTCGCCCGACAAGCCCGTTGTGCCGATAATCATCTTAACTCCGTACTTCACACATTCCTTTAAATGGACAATTGTGGCGTCGGGCGTTGTAAACTCGATTAAAACGTGGGAATCTTTAAGCGCGGTTGGGTTGGAGGTAACCGTAATGCCGTCAATTTTTGCGTTGATATTAGGATGGGCGGAATATTCAAGGAGTGCTGTTGCCTGAAAGATTTTATCTTCCTTGGAAAGCGCGTAAATCCTTGTTCCCATTCGGCCCAGAGCGCCGCTTATTGCTAATTTAATCATTTTATTTTTTCAATAACCCGTAGTCACGTAATGCTGTTTTTAGTTTTGCGAGATTCTCATCCGACATTTCACAAAGTGGCAGGCGCAAGTCCGGTGCGCACATGCCCAAAATCCCCATCGCGGTTTTGACCGGAATAGGATTGGTTTCGATAAACATGGATTTCACAAGAGGAAGAAGCTGATTGTGGCATTCTTCTGCTTTTTTCACATCGCCTTTATTAAATGCGTCAACCAGGCGGACAACGTCTTTGGGGACGATGTTGGCGACAACCGAAATCACCCCCACCCCGCCAAGCTTAAGGACAGGCAATGTGAGGGCATCGTCACCGGAAAGCAAAAGAAAATTTTTCGGGCACAATTTTTTTACCACTGCCATCTGTTCAAGCGATCCGGAAGCCTCTTTGACACCGACAATGTTTGAGAATTCTTTGGCGAGCGTGGCGATCGTTGCAGGTTCAATGTTGCTGGCGGTGCGGCCCGGAATATTGTAAATGATAATGGGAAGATCGACATTTTTGGCGATTTCTTTGAAGTGCAAGTAATAGCCTTTTTGCGTCGGCTTATTATAGTAGGGGCCGACGATAAGCGCGGCATTGGCGCCTGCCCTTGCCGCATGTTCGGTTAAGGAAACAGCTTCGGACGTTGAATTGGAACCGGTTCCGGCGATAATGGGAATTCTTTTATTGGCGGCGGCGATGCAAATCTCGATGACGCGCTCGTGTTCGGCGGTAGAAAGCGTCGGCGATTCACCTGTTGTGCCGCAGGGCACAATCGCGTTTATTCCGTTCTTGATTTGAAATTCCACAAGCTCGCGTAATTTTTTTTCATCGACACGGCCGTCCTTAAATGGCGTGACAATCGCAACGATTGAACCTTTAAACATAGTATTCACCTTTCGCTATAAACTTTGCACTCCCCTTTAGCCACGCATCAGAAGCGACACCATCTTTAAGTTTGAAAGAAACCTCTAAAATTTCTGCGCTGAGCGTTTGAACTTTCATGACAACGCGATTTTGCGTACGCACATTGGGATTGGCTTTCAGAAACGTAATTATGGCGGATGCGACACTCCCTGTTCCGCAAGCCAAGGTTTCTCCCTCGACACCGCGTTCATAAGTGCGGACTTTGATGAAATTTTTGTCGATTTGTTCGACGAAGTTCGCGTTAGCGCCGCGCGGCGCGAATCTTTTGTGATAGCGGATTTCATGGCCGAGCGTTTGCACGTCAATATGATCGACATTGTCGACGAAAATGACGGCATGCGGGACGCCGGTGTCGATGTAGTCAATGTTTAGATTACGATTATTGATGGAAATTCCAATATTGGGCGTATAGTTTTGAGGATTGCTTAAGCGAATATTCGCGGTTTCGCCTTTTGCTTCAGCCATCACGATGCCGGCGAGGGTTTCAATCGCGAATTTTTTTTTCTTCGGTTTTTTGACGTTGACGATATAAGCGGCGATGCAGCGCGCGCCGTTGCCGCACATTTCAGCTTCTGACCCGTCGGCATTTAGAATACGCATACGATAATCGGCTTTTTTAGATTTATCTAAAATGAGAAGCCCATCCGTGCCAAGTCCGGTTTTGGGAGAGCAGATATTGATGACAAGCTTGCACAAGTCCAGGGGTGGTTTTTCAACCACGACAAAACCGTTTCCCGCGCCTGCCATTTTTGTAAATGAGATTTTTTTCATTGCAAGAACCTTGGGATTTTTTCACCTTTGATTAAATCTTGAAATTTTTCTCGTTCACGTATGAGAAAAAATTTATTTCCTTTGACCATCACCTCCGGCACGCGGCAGCGGGCGTTGTAATTGCTTGCCATGGTAAATCCGTAGGCGCCGGCGCTCATGACGGCGAGTAAATCGTCCTTAGTAACTTTTGGGATTGCGCGGTCTTTGGCAAAGAAATCCCCGCTTTCACAGACTGGGCCGACGATATCAGCAGTAAATTTTGACGACTGCCTTGTTTTAACGGGAACGATTTCGTGATACGCGTGATACAGCGAAGGGCGAATCAAATCATTCATTCCCCCATCGACAATGACGAACTTTTTGTAACCGTTATCCTTGATATAAAGAACTTTTGTGACAAAAATTCCGGCGTTTCCGACAATAAATCGCCCGGGCTCCATGATAATTTTGAGCCCGGTCTTTTGCAAAAATGGCAAGATTATATCGGCGAATTGCTGGGCGGTTTGGGGGTTTTCGTCTTTGTATATGATCCCCAAACCGCCCCCGATATCCAAATATTCCAAAACCACACCATCTTGCCGTAAAACATTAATAAATTCAATGACTTTTTTGATGGCGCGCAGAAATGGTTTCCCTGTTGTGATTTGCGAGCCGATATGGACATGAAGGCCGCTGATTTTGACATTAGAAAATCTTTTTTGCGATTTAAAAATCGTTCGCGTTGAGCGTAAATCAATTCCAAATTTTTTCTTGAGCGTTCCCGTTGTAATCCACTCATGCGTGGCGGCGGCAACATCCGGATTAACACGAATCGCCGCCTGTACAGTCCGCCCCATTTTTTTGGCAATGCGGTTAATTTCTTCAAGTTCAGGAACAGATTCCACATTAAAAAGTAAAATCCCCGCGCGAATCGCGAGCGTAATTTCCTCTTCGGTTTTTCCCACGGACGCAAAGACAATCTTTTTTGGATTCGCTTTAAGCGTGAGCGCTTTTCTCAGCTCGCCACCTGAAACAATGTCCAATCCCGCGCCTTCATTTAAAAGTGTCTTGACGACGGAAAGATTGTCGTTGGATTTCATTGCGAAACAAATAAGCGGCTCAACCGGCGCGAACGCGGCTTTGATTTTACGGAAATGGTCCGTGAGCGTTTTGTAGCTGTAAAGATAAAACGGCGTCCCCACCGCTCGCGCCACAGCGTCCACGCGTGTCTCTTCGCAAAACAACTCGCTCTTTTTAAAATGAAAATCGTGCATATTATTTTTTTAATGTTTGTTTTAGCTTTTCTCTATCAGCTGCAAGCCTACTATGATCTACAGACTTTTTTGATTCTACTGACTTCTTTGGATCAAAAAGAGCTATAAACTCACTTTTAATAATTTTATTAGAAAATTTTTCTTTCAAAATGTCTTCTGGCAGATCTTTTATTTCAGTGTTATTTTCAGCAGAATATCGGACTAATTCTCCAATAATTGTGTGCGCTTCCTTAAAAGGTACTTTTTTGTCCACCAGATAATAAACTAAATCTGTTGCGTAAAGTGATTCGTCCTTAAGATGCTCTTCAATCTCTTTCTCGTTAAATTTCAATGTCTCGATAAGGCCATTTAAAACCTTTAGTTCGGCAGAAATAATTTCAACCGAGTCAAATAAGGGTTCTTTATCCAACTGCATGTCTCGATTGTAGGTTAAAGGCAAGCCCTTCATCATCGTCAAAACACTCACTAAATTACCGTATAAGCGTCCTGTATAACCGCGTATCAACTCTAAGACATCGGGGTTTTTTTTCTGTGGCATCAAAGAACTACCGGTGCAATATGCATCATCAAGCTCAATAAAATCAAACTCTTTAGTCGACCATATAATCAAATCTTCGGCCAAGCGAGACAAATGCATAGCCACAATGGATAAGGCGCTGATGGTTTCAATCACAAAATCCCGGTCGCTTACTGAGCCTAAAGAACTAGCAGTTGGTTCAACAGTTAACGGTAATACGCGTAATTCATCAATGAAATTGTAGCAATCAGCAGTAATAGGTGTTCCCGTTAAAGCCCCAGACCCCAGTGTTATTTTTATATTTGAACTAATTTGTATGAGACGGCCTGCATCTTGAATAAACATCTGCACATAAGCATTTAGATAATCTTTTAACTTCACAGGCTGGGCATGTTGTAGATGGGTAAAGCCGGGAATAATAATGTTTTTATTATAATTTCCTTTTTGTTCCAAGGTCTCAATGAAATCCATTAGGTAACCGGCTATTTCAAGTAATTTTTCTTTACAATAAACTTTAGTGGCAAAAACAACCTGTTCATTACGTGAACGAGCAGTTTGCAATTTCAAAACTAAATCACCAATTTGCGGATCACCTTGAAGTTTGTTCTGGATATCGGAGTGGATATCCTCGCTTTGTTCATTGAATTTGAAAGTCTCATTCTTTATTGTCTTAAGAATTGCCTCAAGGCCATTTTTTAACTTCTCTGCTTCTTTTGGTTCAAGGTATGCGGCTTTAGCTAAAATCTGAACATGTATAAGAGATCCCCAGACGTCATACTTAGCCAATTTATAATCAAAATGGATTGATTTGGTAAATTGTTCAACTAACGGATTCGTCTCTTTACTAAACCGCCCACCCCATAATTTTTTTGACATGGTGACTCCCCTGTTTCGCTCCGCCAAAGGCGGAGCTCAATATTGCATTCCAAATATTTTGATAAAACCTTCCGCCAGTTTTTGATCAAACACATCTTTATCGCCGTAGGTCGCGAGCTCTTCTTTGTAAAGCGAATGCGGTGATTTGCGCCCCACGACGATACAATTTCCTTTATAAAGCTTCAGGCGAATGGTGCCGCTCACGTTTTCTTGTGTTTTATTGATATAGCTATCAAGTTGTTTCTTAAGTGGTGTTTCCCAAAGTCCGAAATAAATAATGTCCGCGTACTTGAGCGCAACGCCTTCTTTGTAATGCGCAGTCTCGCGGTCCAAAACAAGCGCCTCAAGTTCTTTATGCGCGATATGAAGAATCGTTCCCGCCGGCGCTTCGTAAATTTCCCGCGATTTAATGCCGACCAAACGATTTTCGACAACGTCGGCGCGGCCCACGGCGTTTTTACCGCCGATGTCATTTAATTGATTTAAAAGGGAAATGCCGTCGAGCGATTTGCCGTTTACTTTTTTGGGAATCCCCTTTTCAAAATCAATCGTGATATACGTCGCTTTGTTTGGTGCCTTCTGTGGGCTCGTTGTCATTTGATAAACATCTTCCGGCGGCTCTTGCCACGGGTCTTCCAAAATACCGCACTCGATACTCATTCCGTAAATATTTTTGTCGATGGAATACGGGCTTTTCTTGGTGACATCAATCGGAATATTTTTTTCCTTAGCGTAATCGATTTCTTCGTCACGCGTTTTAAACTCCCAAATGCGCAGTGGTGCTATGATTTCAAGTTTGGGATCGAGAATTTTCGCCGTGAGTTCAAAGCGAACCTGATCGTTCCCTTTTCCCGTGCAGCCGTGGGCAATGGCGGTTGCTTTTTCTTTGTGTGCCACTTCGACCTGATATTTGGCGATAATCGGCCGTGAGAGAGATGTGGCCATTAAATATTTTCCCTCGTAAATCGCACTGCTTTTAATCGCGGCGAAAACATATTGCTCGACGAATTCTTTTTTCAAATCCAAAACGTAAACTTTAGAAGCGCCGGTTTTAAGCGCGCGCGCTTTGATTTTTTCAAAATCTTCACCCTGTCCGACATCCGCCATAAAAGCAACGACATCATAGCCCTTGTCTTTGAGCCATGGAATCGCGCAGGATGTGTCCAACCCGCCGGAATATGCTAAAACGACTTTTTTCATAACTTTAAACCTCTTATTTGCTACTGTTCATTTCGTATAAGATAAAGCAAAATTGCCTTTTGCGCGTGCATGCGGTTTTCGGCTTGCTCAAAAATGACGGAGTGCTCGCCGTCGATAATATCTTCCGTAACTTCCTGCCCGCGGTGCGCCGGCAGGCAGTGCATGAAAATGTAATCTGATTTAGCCAGGCTCGCGAGTTTTTTATTGATTTGAAATCCGTCAAATTCTTTAAGGCGTTTTTTGGCTTCCTCTTCCTGCCCCATGCTCACCCAAGTATCAGTGTAAAGAATATCCGCGCCTTTAACCGCCTCTTGAGGATTTTTGAAAACTTTGATGAAGGCGGAAGTTTTGTTTGCAAATTGTTGCGCGCCCTTGACGATTTCCTCCGATGGCGTGTAACCTTTGGGCGCGGCGATCGCCACATTGATTCCGACAATCGCGCAGGCAAACATGAGCGAATGACAAACGTTATTTCCGTCTCCGATATAGGCGAGCGTTAAATCTTTTGTTTTTCCGAATTTTTCTTTAACGGTAAAAATATCCGCGAGCGCCTGGCAAGGATGCGATAAATCCGAAAGCCCGTTGATGACGGGAACGGAAGCCTCTTTGGCCAAGTCAATCACGTCCTGATGCGAAAATGTGCGCGCAACGATTCCGTCAACGTAACGCGATAAAGTTTTCGCGACATCATGCGTTGATTCGCGCTGGCCCAAGTTGATTTCTTCCGGGCCCAAATAGATGCAATTTCCCCCCAATTGATACACGCCGACTTCGAAAGAAACGCGGGTGCGGTTCGACGGCTTTTGAAAAACAAGCGCGATGGATTTTGCCTTAAGGCGGTCCGCATATTTTTCCGGTTCGGATTTTATCCGGGTTGTTAAGCCGAGTAAATACTCAAGTTCGTCTTTGGAAAAATTCTGGATGTTGATAAAGTCGCGTTTCATTGTTCTGCCGTCACGCTTTCAATAGCGTCTCCCAAAATTTTAATCGCCTTGTCCGCCTGTTTTTTGGTCACATTTAACGCCGGCATGAGCCGTAAAACTTTTTCATGCGTACAATTAATAATAAGGCCATTGGCCAAACATTCTTCAACAATTGTCTTCCCGGCGATTGAAAGCTCGATGCCGATCATGAGCCCAATCCCCCGCACGTCTCGAATGCATTTAAGCCGACTTTTAAGCGCGGCCAACTTTTCGAAAATATACGCGCTCATCAGGCGCGCATTTTTTAGCATTTTATCTTTTTCAATGGCTTTGAAAGTCCCGAGCGCGGCTTTGCATACCAACGGACTTCCGCCGAAAGTTGAGGCGTGCATACCGGGCTTGAAAACATCAGAAATTTCTTTTTTAACGACGAGCGCGCCAATGGGAAGCCCCCCGCCCAAAGATTTTGCCAGAATCATAATGTCCGGCACAACCCCATAATATTTATAGCCGAACATCTCGCCGGTGCGTCCTATCCCGGTTTGCACCTCATCAAAAATTAAAAGTATTCCGCGGTCGTCGCAGATTTTTCGAAGTTCTTTGACAAAATCTTTGCCGGCGACATTGATTCCACCTTCGCCTTGGACAAGCTCAAGCATGATGGCGATAGTTTTTTCGTTTAGCGTTGACTTGAGCGCATCTAGATTATTAAAGGGAATCGTTTTGAATCCCTCAAGTAGCGGCGAAAATCCTTCCTGATATTTTTTTTGTCCTGTCGCTGAAAGCGCGCCGAGCGTTCGGCCGTGAAACGAATTTTCAAAGGTGATGATTTCGTTGCGCGCGCCTTTTCCAAAGGCGCGCGCAAATTTAATCGCTCCTTCGCAGGCCTCGGCTCCGCTGTTGGCGAAAAAAACTTTCGCGGGAAACGAATGCCGGATGATTTCCCGTGCCAACTTTGCCTGAAAGGGATGGTAAAAATTATTTGGCAAATGAATGAGCGTGCCGATTTGGTCGCGCACCGCCGACATCACCTTTGGATGGCAATGCCCGACGTTACTCACCCCCCAACCCGGAAAAAAATCCAGGTATTTTTTGTTGTCAATGTCGGTCAAGGTCATCCCTTTTCCTTTGATAAAAATCACAGGAAGGCGGCTGTATGTTGAAAGGATGCACTCACCGTAGGTTTCAAATATTTCTGCTTTTGTCATGTCAACCTTTAACGATTTGCGTACCGATCCCTTGATCGGTAAAAATTTCCAACAGCAACGCGTGCTGGAGCCGCGCGTCGATGATGTGGGTTTTTTTAACGCCGCCCTTGAGCGCTTCGATACAGGCGTTGACTTTGGGGATCATACCGCTTGCGATAATTTTATCCTTGATCAGCTTTTCAATTTCTGAAATTGTCAGCGTTGAAAAAAGAGACTCGTCATCTTTGGTGTCGCGCATGACGCCTTTGACGTCAGTCAGCGCGACAAGTTTTTCGGCTTCAAAGGAAACGGCGATGGCATTGGCCACTTCATCGGCGTTGACATTGTGTGTTTGTTTTTCCACGCTGATTCCCATCGGAGAAATAACGGTAATGTGCCCCATCTTTAAATGTTTTTCGATGGCCTCTTTATCGACATTTGTAATTGTCCCAACAAATCCCAAATCCTTTGAGGCCTTCTTTTTTTGAACGTGAATAATATTTTCCTCACCCTTCAGGCCGGTGACGTCGCCCTTGAGGGCCTTGATTTCTTCGACGATTTTCCGGTTTAATTTATCCAGCTCTTCGCTCACGACCGACAGCGTGGCTTTGTCGGTGACGCGGATTCCGTCGTGAAATTCCGCCTTCTTCCCCATTTGCGTTAGCCGCGCGCTGATATGCGGCCCGCCGCCGTGGACAAGGATTGTGCGAATCCCGACGTCGCTTAAAAAAACGACATCCTCTAAAACGTATTTGCGGATTTCATTGTTGTCCAGGATACTTCCGCCGTATTTAATTACAAAAACTTTTCTCCGAAAGGCGTGGATATACGGCAGCGCTTCCACAAGGACGCCGGCTTTTTTAATTATATCTTCCATTGATTTTCACATACTCCAGTGACAAGTCCGATGTATAAACGGTCGCTTGGTGTTTTCCTAAGTTAAGATTAACGAAAATACGAATGTGTTTGTTGGCAAAAGAGCTGAATGAAATTTTTAATTGTTTTTCCGTAACGCTTAGGCCAAGCGATCCGACGGCCGCGGCAACGCGCCCCCAGTTGGGGTTGCTTCCAAAGGCGGCGGTTTTGACGAGTACAGAATTGGCGATGGCAAAGCCCACCTTTTTTGCCTGGGCAACATCCTTGGCGCCGCTTACGGTTATTTCAATAAATTTTGTGATGCCTTCAGCGTCCCAAACAATTTTTTTGGCCAAATCGAGGCAGATAAAATTAAGCGCTTGAGAAAATATTTTGAAGTCAGCGTCGTTATGTGTAATCATTTTATTTCGCGCCAGCCCGTTAGCCATGACAGTTACCATGTCATTTGTGCTCATGCAGCCGTCAATCGTAATGTTATTAAAAGACTGGTCGATGGCGATTTTCAGGGCTTTTTTCAACATTCCAGTACTAATGGCGGCATCAGTTGTCACGAATGCCAGCATGGTCGCCATGTTGGGCGCGATCATGCCGGACCCCTTGGCGGTTGCGCCTAAGAAAACCTTTTTTCCCGAAAGCGTTATTTGAACGGCAATTTCTTTTGTCGCTAAATCCGTTGTCAAAATTGCTTTTGCGGCTTTATGCCCGCCCTTTTTGGTGAGATTTTTTACCAAAAAAGGCGCGCCGGCTTTTATTTTGTTATAGGGCAATGGTTTTCCGATAATGCCGGTTGAAGTTACAAGGACATCGTCTTTGTTGATCTTCAAAAGGCGCGCGATCAGTTCCGTCGATTGCCGGGCATACAGCAAGCCAAAATTGCCGGTAAAACAATTGGCGTTGCCGCTGTTAATCAAAATAGCCTGCGCGATATTGTTGCGTAAATGTTCTTGCGTGACCAGAAGCGGCGCGGCCTTTATCGAGTTTTTCGTATAGACGGCCGCGCAGGTCGTCGGCTTTTGCGAGTAAATGAGCGCCAAATCCAATTTGCCGGATTTTTTTATGCCGCACGCCATGCCGCTGGCTGTAAAACCTCTTGATGTTGTCACCCCGCCGCTTTTAATGATTTTCATAACAACCCTTCTGTTTCCTTAAATCCAAACATGATGTTCATATTCTGCACCGCTTGGCTGGACGCGCCTTTCATTAAATTATCAATCGCACTTGTGATAACAAGCATTTTATCTTTAGCGGCAAAGCCCAAGTCGCAATAATTTGTCGCGAAAACATTTTTTGTTTCCGGCTGCGTTTCCGGTTCAAGAATCCGAATAAACTTTTCCGTTTTATAAAACTTTTTATAAATGCTATGAATTGCCTCGAGCGTAATTGTCTTTTTTAGTTGAACATAGACAGTTGATAAGATTCCCCGATTGATCGGTAAAAGATGCGTCACAAAGGTTACATCAACCTTTTTACCGGCGAGCTTTGATAAATAATTCGTAATTTCCGGCGTATGTTGATGTTTTAAAACTTTATAGGCCTTGAAATTTTCATTTACCTCCGAAAACATAAGTTGTGCCGCCGCTTTTTTCCCTGCTCCGCTCACACCGGACTTTGCGTCGATAATAATGGATTGAATGGACTTTGTTTGCGTTGCAACAAGCGGCGCCAAGGCTAAAATCGCGCTTGTTGGATAGCAACCCGGATTGGCAATTAACGCCGCGTTTTTGATTTGTGCGCGATAAAGTTCCGGCAAGCCATAAATAGCTTTTACCAAATTAGTTTTGTCGGTGTGCGCCGTGCCGTACCAAGCTTGATATTCAATAGCGTCTTTAAGGCGATAATCCGCGCTTAAATCAATAACACGCTTTTTCGCTTTAAGAAGCTGCGGAACAATTCCCATGGCCGTTGTATGTGGAACCGCCAAAAACACGACATCGCAAAGTTCAATGGCTTCTTTTGTGCTGTACGGATTGCAATGCAAAGCCGTTTGCCCGCGTAAGGCGGGCAGAATAGCATCAATTTTTCCGGTTGTGCTTCCGGCGCTTGTGTATGTCACGCGTACGTTTGGGTGATTCAAAAGAAGCTTTAAAAGAAGCTCTCCCGAATACCCGCTGACACCAGCAATTCCTGCCCGAATCATATCTTTTTCCTCATTTTCCGTCGAAGTTTTGCCTGTGAAAACAGGTCAGTATCTTAAAATAAAAAACCTATCTCGTCAACTTTTTTATCGAGGAGATAGGTTTTTTTACCGCGAAAATATTTGTATTAATTAACGTTTAACCCACTGGAATTTCCTTCGCGCCCCCTTCTGCCCCGGCTTTTTGCGCTCCTTCATTCTAGGGTCGCGCCTCAGGCAGTCTGCTTTTTTTAACGCGCTTTTATTTTCCTGATCGCACAGCGAAAGAGCCCGGGCGACACCCAACCGCATGGCCCCGGCCTGTCCGGTGATTCCGCCGCCGGCCACTTTGGCTGTGACATCAAATTTTGTAGTGCTATTGGTTAATTGTAAAGGCTCTAAAATCATGTTTCGGTCGCTTTCACGCGGGAAATAGCGCTCAAAAGGGTGTTCGTTAACGACAATTTTTCCCGTTCCGGGCGTAATATTAATGCGGGCAACGGCGGTTCGGCGTCGTCCTGTTGCGGAATATTTAACAAGCTCCACCATCGCTATTTAACCTCCAAAAGAATCGGTTTCTGGGCTATATGCGGATGCTGATCTCCAGAATAAACGCGCAGACGGGTACGAATTTTATATCCCAAAGGCCCCGTTGGGATCATTCGGGTAACGGCAAGTTTCATGGCCTCCGTCGGGCGCTTTGCAAGCATATCCTGCAGGGCAACAACGCGTTTTCCTGACGGGTAGCCGGTAACGCGTCTGTACATTTTATCCGTCATTTTCTTTCCCGTTACGCGAAATTTGTCGGCGTTGATAATGACCACCATGTCGCCGGTATCGATGTGCGGCGTGTACATGGTTTTGTGTTTCCCGCGCAAAATGGTGGCGGCCTTGGTTGCGATGTGCCCCAGGATTTTGTCCTTGGCGTCAATGACGTAACAGGCGCGCTTGACGTCCTCAGGTTTTGCCATATATGTTCGTGTCGTTCTCATAAGATTTCTCGTTTACTATTCTTGTTTGGTTGAGCAACTAAAACTTAACAGGACGAAAGTATATCATCTGATATTTTGTTGTCAATAGTTAACTTTTAAAAGACACAGGCCCTTTGCTTTTGCGGTTTGGCCGGCAAACGCGCGGTCTTTTTTCTTTAGAATTTTCTTGATGCTTCCCTTTGGCAAATTGCCGCGCCCGATCTCAAGAAGCGTCCCGACGATATTGCGGATCATTTTGTAAAGGAATCCGTCGGCCTCAATTTCAACGGAAATAAAATCTCCGCTTTTGCGTATCGAGAGATGCTTAATAGTGCGGATGGTATTATTCGGCTTTCCCGCTTTAAGCCGTGCGGTGTCCGACGCTTGAAAAGATTTAAAGTCTTTTCGGCCGATGAGGACTTTCGCTTCTTTGCGGATTAACGGCAGATTGATCGTGTAAGGATAGTGAAGATAGAAATGTTCGCCGTAGGCCGGACGGGCTTTTCGATTGAGAATTGTGTAGCGATAAATTTTACTTTTTGCTAAATACTGGGCGTGGAAGTTTGACGGGGCTTCTTCAACGCTGACGACCGAAATGTCGTCAGGCAAGGCGGAATTAAGTGCTAAAAGAATTTTTTTTGTCGGCAACAGTGAATCTGTCTTAAAATGCGCGACCTGTCCTAACGCGTGGACGCCGCTGTCGGTTCTTCCCGCGCCAATAATGGTGATTGGCGCATGGAAAAATCTTTCGCAGGCCTTGGCTAATTCGCCTTGGACGGTACGTTTTCCTTTAGCTTGGATTTGCCAACCGTAAAAGTTTGTGCCGTCGTATTCAATGGTGAGTTTGATGGTTCGCATGGGCAGGGTTTGTTTTACGCGCGGGGTAAAACTTATTTAATCAGCTCTTCGGCGATTTGAACGGCGTTTGTGGCGGCGCCTTTCCGTAGATTATCGGCGACAATCCACAGCCAGAATCCGTTTTTAACGAACGGGTCGCGGCGGATACGGCCGACAAAAACTTCATCTTTCCCTTCGCAGTCACGCGGCATGGGATAGAGTTTATTTTTTAAATCATCAATAAGAATAATGCCGGGCGCTTTTGATAAGAGTTTGCGTATGCCATCGGCTGATATGGTTTTCTGTGTCTCGATATAAACTGCTTCAGAATGGCCGGTTCTGACAGGAACGCGCACGGTTGTGGCTGAAATCTTTATTTTAGAATCGTGAAGAATTTTGTGGGTTTCTTTAACGATTTTCCATTCTTCGGTTGTGTAGCCGTCATCGCTGGCACTTCCGATATGCGGAAAAAGGTTAAAAAGAATCTTTTGATCCATGGCCATGGGAACGGGTTCATTTGAATTGGCGGCCCAAGCGCGAAATTCGTTTTCTGTTTGAACAACCGCCGCTTGTCCGCTTCCCGAAACAGCTTGGAAAGTTGAGGCAATGACGCGTTTCAACCCCGCTTTTTTATGAATAGGTGAAAGCGCGACAACCATTTGAATTGTCGAGCAATTGGGATTGGCGATGATGCCTTTGTGTTTTTTGACATCCGCACTGTTAACCTCAGGGACAACAAGGGGAACATCTTTTTGCATGCGAAAATCCGCGCCATTATCAATGACGACAGCGCCGGCTTTAATCGCGTCTTTGGCGTAAGTGACCGCCGCTCCTTTTTCGCCTTCGGTTCCGGCGAAAAGGGCGATATCAATATCCTTAAATGAGCCGACGGATAAGACTTCAACGGCGTATTTTTCATTATCAACGGAAATTTCACGCGCGCTTCGGCCAAAAACGCGCAATTTTCCTGTCGGAAAATTGCGCTGACGCAACACCCGCAACATTTCTTTTCCGACCGCGCCGACGCCAATGACAGCTACATTATATTTTTTCATCTTGATTTTCTTAATTTTTAAAGTAATTTTACGACTAAATCGCCAACCTCAGGCGTTGAATAACCCATTTTTCCGGCGGCTAAATCTTTGAGTTTTGTGCGCACCACCGTTTTAACAGAATTTTCAATCGCCTGCGCGGCCTGCGTTTCCCCTAATTGGTTTAAGAGCATTGCTCCCGCACAAATCGCCGCGAGCGGATTGATAACATTTTTCCCTGTATATTTGGGCGCGGAGCCGCCGATGGGTTCAAACATGGAAACTCCCTGCGGATTGATATTTCCTCCGGCGGCGATTCCCATGCCGCCTTGAATCATGGCGCCCAAATCTGTGATGATATCGCCGAACATATTATCGGTGACAATTACGTCAAACCATTCCGGGTTTTTGACAAACCACATCGTTGTGGCATCGACGTGGGCGTAATCTGTTTGAATGTCGGGATATTCTTTGGCAATCTCATGAAAGGTTCTTTCCCATAAATCAAAGGCAAATGTCAAAACATTGGTTTTTCCGCAAAGCGTGAGTTTCTTTCTCTTGCCAAATTTCTGCGTGTAATCGAAGGCGTAACGCAGGCAGCGCTCAACGCCTTTTCGCGTGTTATGCGAAACTTGAATCGCCACCTCGTCTTTTGTACCCTTATTTTGGAATTCCCCCAGCCCCTTGTATAGGCCTTCGGAGTTCTCGCGGACGACCGTAAAGGAAATATCCTCGGGTTTTTTGTTTTTTAAAGGGCAAAACCGTTCGTCGTAAAGCTGAACGGGGCGAAGATTAATATATTGGTCCAAATCAAAACGAAGCTTTAAAAGAATACCTTTTTCAAGAATTCCCGGCTTTACATCCGGATGCCCTATGGCGCCGAGAAAAATGGCATCGAAGCCGCGCAATTCGCTAACGGCGGATTCTGGCAAAACCTCCTTTGTTCTTAGATATCGTGCGCCGCCAAAATCATAGGTTGTCGCCTGATATTTGAATTGATATTTTGATGCGGCAGCTTCGAGGACTTTGAGGCCTTCCTTGACAACTTCCGGCCCGGTTCCGTCGCCGGGGATAACGGCAAATTTGTAATTTTTCATCTGGCCCGCCTTGGTTAAAAAAATTTAAAAAACAGTTGTCCCGCGAATTTGGGGATTACTATACCATGTTTCAAAAATTATTCAGTAAATTTTTTGACGACGACAGTCGCGTTGTGCCCGCCGAAACCAAGCGAGTTTGACATGGCGATATTGACGTTGGCCTTGCGGGAAACATTGGGGACATAATCGAGGTCGCATTCGGGGTCGGGTGTTTCATAGTTAATTGTCGGTGGAATGATGTTGTCACGAATCGCAAGGACGCAGGCGATGAGCTCAACGGCGCCGGCAGCGCCTAAAAGATGTCCCGTCATGGATTTCGTTGAGCTGACCGGAACGCGTTTGGCGTATTCCTTGAAAAGGTTTTTAATAGCGAGGGTTTCAACCGCGTCATTGAGCTTTGTGGACGTTCCATGGGCGTTAATATAGGAAACATCCGCTGGCGTGATACCGGCGTCTTTTAGGGCAAGCTCCATGGCCTTGGCCGCTCCGCGGCCCGTTTCATCGGGCGCTGTGACATGATACGCGTCCGACGTCCGCCCGTAACCGACAACTTCGGCTAAAATGGGCGCGTTACGCTTTTTCGCGTGTTCAAGAGTTTCAAGGATGATGACGCCTGCCCCCTCGGCCATGACAAAACCATCACGGTTAAGGTCAAACGGGCGGCTCGCTTTTTCAGGTTCATTATTACGTTTTGACAGCGCTTTAAGCGCCGCAAAACCGCCGACACCTAAAATAGTTGTCGCACTTTCTGTTCCGCCGGCGATCATCACATCCGCATCGCCGTATTGAATAAAACGCAGTGCATCGCCAACGGCATTTGTCGCCGAGGCACAGGCCGTTGTGACGCAGGTGCTGGGCCCGCGTGCTCCGGTCATGATGGAAACTTGGCCGGCGGCTTCATTGACGATAATCTTTGGGATAAGAAAAGGTGAAATGCGGCTAGGCCCTTTGGCCAGATGAGTTTCGTATTCCTCTTCGGCTGTCCGCAGGCTTCCGATGCCGGAACCGATGATGACGCCGACGCGATCCAAATCGGTACGGGTCAAATCAATTTTGGAATTTTTAACAGCCTCTTTTGCCGCGACAACAGCGAGCTGGACAAAGCGCGATAAATGCCTTACTTCCTTTGTATTAAAGTGATCGAGGGGATTGTAATCAATGACATCGCCGCAAATCCGGCAGTCGAATTTGCTGGCATCGAAGTGGGTAATGGGACGAATGCCGCTTTTTCCAGCAACAAGCGATGCCCAGAATTTTTCGACGCCTGAGCCGACCGGCGAAAGAACGCCCTGCCCTGTGATGACAACACGTTTTTTTTGCATTTTTGAGGATACCCTAATTACAGGTTTGCCCCGACTGAAAGTCGGGGCAAACAAGGACAATTTTTAGTGAACGCTCAATTATTTGTTGGCGGTTTTTGTTTCGATATATTTGATGGCGTCGCCGACGGTTGTCATCTTTTCGGCATCTTCATCAGGGATCTCGACACTGAATTCTTCTTCGAGGGCCATAATCAGCTCAACGGTATCAAGTGAATCGGCTCCCAGGTCGTCAATAAACGACGCCTTGGGTGTCACCTCTTCGGGCTTGACGCCAAGTTGCTCTGCGATAATCGATTTAATCTTTTCTTCAACTGCTGCCATAGGTCATTGCCTCCTTTTTATTCCTCGTTTATATCGCCATGCCCCCATCAACAACGATTGTTTGCCCTGTGATGTATCGGGCCTCCTCTGAAGCTAAAAACAGGCAGACGCCAGCCACATCAGAGGGAACTCCTAACTTTTTCATGGGGATACTTTGCAAAATTTGTTCGCGGGCTTTTTCGTTTAACGCCTTTGTCATCTCGGTTTCAATGTAACCTGGCGCGATGGCGTTGGCTGTAATGTGGCGCGAAGCAAACTCTTTTGCCACGGATTTTGTGAAAGCGATAATGCCGGCTTTGCTTGCCGCGTAATTCGCTTGACCGCTGTTTCCCACCATTCCAATGATCGAGGCAATATTGATGATTCTGCCATTCTGGGCTTTGAGCATTGCCTTTGCGACAACCTTTGTCACGTTGAATGTCCCTTTAAGGTTGACATTCATGACGGCATCCCAGTCGGTTTCCTTCATCCGCAAGAGCAAATTATCTCTTGTGATGCCTGCGTTGTTCACTAATATATCAATGCGATGATGTTTGTCAAGAATTTTATTGGCCATTTTTTCAACATTTTCCAACTTCGTAATATCGCAGACAAAATTTTCACAAACAAACCCCTGGCGCGCCATGTCCTCGGCTGTTTGTGACACCAGCTGCGGGTTTGTTCCGCAAATAGCGGTTGTGGCTCCTTCCCTGGCAAAGGCGAAGGCGATTTCCCTTCCTATTCCGCGGGTTGAGCCGGTCACAAGGACGATTTGATCTTTGAATTTCATTGTATGTTTTTTCGTTGAGTATGCTCTTAGAGCTTGGAACGAGCTTTATCCTATCAATCCGTTTTTGTTTTGCAAGGGAAAAATGCAGGAAAATGATAAAAGGGCCAGCGGATACTTTTAGCGCTTGGCGCTGTGTTCCAGTGAAACCGATTTGGCAAAACGCAAGGCCTTGGGTTTATCAATGCGGACAGCCGCTTTTTTAATCGCCTTATTTTTCATAATAATTTTAAGGACGCGCGCGCAAAGAGCTTCCAAAAGGTAAAATCGTGACACGCGGACAAAGGTGATAATTTCTTTTGTAATACTCTTATAATCAACCGCGTCACTAATGTCATCAGATTTTTCAGCTTTTGCGGAATTGTATTCAAACGTGGCATTGATAACAACGGTTTGCCTGGTTGTCCGCTCCCAGGCGTTGGTGCCGATGATTGCTTTGAGTTTTAAATCGCTGATTCGGATAATCGCCATAGCATTTAGAGAAGATGCTCGCCTCCATCGACGTAAATAATTTGTCCGGTTACGTAATCGTTGTTAATAAGGAAGCTAACCGTCTGCGCGATGGAATCTACGGTTCCTTTACGTTTAAGGGGAATCTGCCTGGCCAAGCGTGAAAGATATGAATTGCTTTCTTTTTTTGGCGGCAAAATGAGCCCCGGGGCAATGGCATTAACGCGGATATTGGGCGCAAACTCAACGGCCGCCATTTTTGTAAATTCCGTGAGAAGTTTTTTTGACAAAAGATAATCAAAATACGCAGTTTTATTGTCGGTAATGTGGGTATCGAGAATATTGATGATCTGTCCCTGCCGGCAAAAACGGGCGAACTCCCGCGACAAAACAAGTGGTGCTTTAAAGTTTATGTTAAGATGGCGGTTGAAAGAATCGGCATCTGAAGAGATGACCCTGGATTTTTCGAAAATAGAGGCGCTGTTAATAAGAAGGGAAAGATGCGGGAATTTTTTCGCCGTATGGCGAAAAAATTCCCTTAACCCATTTTCCCTAGAAAGATCAAACGGGAATAATTCACAGCGGTTTCCGTCTTGTTTGATTTCTTGCGCGGTTTCCCGCGCTTCTTTGAGAGATTCATGGTAATGCAGCGCGATATCAAAGCCGAGCGCTGAGAGGGCCAACGCGATCTCCCGCCCGATTCGTTTTGCCGCTCCCGTCACTAAAGCCGCCGGTTTCAAAGCATCCTTCTTTTGGTGATTGGAATTATTTAATAAGGCTCAAGAATTCGGCGCGCGTGGAAACTTCTTTACGAAACGCGCCAAGCATGCAGGATGTTTTCATAATGGAATTTTGTTTTTCGACGCCGCGCATCATCATGCAAAGATGCTGGGCTTCAATGACAACCGCGACGCCCACCGCTCCGGTGCATTTCATCAGCGTTTCGGCGATCTGTTTGGTCAGATTCTCCTGGACCTGCAGTCGCCTTGCGAAAACATCGACAATGCGGGCAATTTTGGAAAGCCCAATAATCTTTCCTTTGGGCAAGTAGCCGACATGGCACTTGCCAAAAAATGGCAAAAGATGATGCTCGCATAAGGAATAAAGCTCAATGTCCTTGACGATAATCATTTCATCGCTGTCGGACTTAAAAACTGCCTTATTGATGACATCGTTAATGTTGTAACTGTAACCCTTAGTGAGGTATTGGAAGGCGTTGGCGGCGCGTTTTGGTGTCTCAAGGAGTCCTTCGCGGCTGGGGTTTTCGCCAATGTTTTTCAAAAGGCTACGATAAAGCGCCGCGATATGCTCGACTTGGGTTTTTCCTGTTTTTGCGGTTTTCATAGCAACGCAATCATAGCATAGGCTAAAAATTAAGTCAAACATGTGCGTATTTGAAAATTTTTATGCTATAATTTACCGTCATTTAAGGGCAATAACTAAAAAAGGATTTTTGATGAAAATTTACGGCGATTATCATATGCATACGCCGCTTTGCGGGCACGCCATCGGCCTTCCTTGCGAATACGTCGAATGCGCCATTAAACTGGGGCTCAAAGAAATTGGTTTTTCTGATCACGCGCCGCTTGTCTCGCATTCCATGCCGACAGTCACGATGAATAAAGAACAGCTCCCCTTTTATCTTCGGATGATTGAGGATGTCCGCCGGCGTTATTCGAAAAAAATTAAAATCAAAATAGGCCTCGAGGCCGACTTTCTCCCCGGTTACGAAAGCAAGACGAAAGAAATTCTCGCCGGTTATCCTTATGATTTTGTCATCGGATCAGTTCACTTTATCAAGAGTTGGGGCTTTGACGACCCATCCGAGCGTGAACAGTGGTCCAAACAGGACGTGAATCAGGTTTACCGTGATTATTTTGACCTTCTGCGTCAGAGCGCGCGTTCCCGCCTTTTCGATGTCATGGGCCATGTGGATTTGGTGAAAAAATTCGGCAATCGGCCAAGCGAGGATATGACGGATGAGATTGTGAAAACGGCGCGGGTTTTTAAGGAATCGGGCGTTATTGTTGAAATCAATACATCCGGCCTTCGCAAATCTGTGAGGGAAATTTATCCGTCGCTAGATTATTTAAAGATTTATAGCGCCGCCAAAGTTCCCCTGACCTTCGGCTCAGATGCGCATGACCCCAAAGACGTCGGGCGCGACTTTAACAAAGGGCTGGCGCTGGCGAAAGCGGCCGGGTACAAGGAATATGTTGTTTTTAAGAAAAGAAAGATTTGGCGGACAATCAAATTACCGTCGTAAAAGCGGGCAAAAACGAGTTAACAGGAGAACAAGATGAAATTATGGCAGATATTTAAAATCGGCGGCGTTACGATGTATGTGCTTTCGTTGTGTTCAATCGTCTCTATCGCCATTATCTTTGACCGGATTTTTTATTTCGCCAAAAAATCGAAGATGACTCGCGCGGATTTTATGAATACCCTTATTAGAAAAATCGACAGGGCGAATCTTAAAGAGGCTATAGATTTTTGCAAAGCCGTGAATACCCCCTTTGCCTGCGTCGTCTATCGGGGGTTGAGCGTTTATGGCGCGCACGAAAAAGAAATAACCAATGCCATGGACCGCGAAATTGTCATTGAAACCATGAAACTTGAGCGTTTTGTCAGCATTGAAGGGACGATTGGAAGCACGGCCGTTTATATCGGCCTTTTTGGAACCGTGCTTGGTATTATCCGGGCGTTTAACGATATCGCCAAAAGCGGTATAGGCGGCATTAATGTTGTCATCAACGGGATTTCGGAGGCCCTGGTTTGCACGGCGGCGGGCTTGTGCGTCGCCGTCCCGGCGGTTATGGCCTACAATTATTTTGTTAAACGAATAGATAATTTTATCACCGACATGGAGCTATGCGCCTCCGAGGTCGCTGATTTGCTGGGCCGCAAAAAATGATGAGAAAGCACCGACGCGAGCGGATCCTTTCCGAGATTAACATCACGCCCTTCACGGACGTGATTCTTGTTTTGCTGATTATTTTTATGATTGCCACTCCCCTGCTTTTGCAGTCGAGTATTCGCATTAAACTCCCCAAGGCATCAACCGCGCAGTCGAGCGAAAATTCGCAGACGGTATCTATCACGATTACCAACGAAGGATTGGTTTATTTGGACTCCACCCTTGTGACAAAAAAGGAGCTGAAATCCAAAATTCAGGCCATGCACGCGAAAAAGCCGGATTTAAGCACGCTTTTAAGAATCGATAAGTCCGTGAGCTTCCAGGAAATTGTTGATGTCTTAGATATTCTTCGCGAGCTGGAGGTGAAGAACCTTGATATCGCGATGATGCCGAAATCTTAGGCTATCTATTTTAGGTAAATAATATGAAAATCCTCGGCATTGACCATGTCGCTGTTAACGTCAGAAACATTGACGCGGCGCTTGAATTTTACACAAAAATTTTTGGGTTGAATGTGACGGCGCGCGAGCCCTCAAAGCCGGGAATCGAATATTTCCTGGATTGCGGGCCGTCTTTGATCGGAATCATTCAGGCGAAAGATTTGAATCGCGCCCACCATTTTGAAAACGACGGGCTTGGGGCCAACCATTTTTCGTTTCGTATCCATGCGCGGGATTTTGACGCGATGATCAAGCGGCTGGAAGAACATGACGTGCGGATTGAATTTGCGAAGAAACGTGAGAAATCGTGGTCGCTTTATTTTTACGACCTTGACGGCAACAAACTTGAAGTCACCGCTTGGCCGCATGAAGACGGATTGGATGCTTCGCAGATTTCAAAAGGAATTTACGACGCCAAAACGCGGGCTTGGCAGGTAAGCGCCTGATTTCATCAGCCTGCTCTTTTTGCAAATTTTTCCTGCTATTTTGTCGCTACAACCTCAATTTCCACCGAAACATCCTTTGGGAGCCGCGCGACCTCAATTGTTGAGCGCGCCGGCGCTGTTTTTTCCTCGAAAAATTCCTTATAGACTTCGCTCATTGCCGAAAAGTCGTCCATATTTTTAAGAAAGACAGTTGTCTTGACGACTTTTTTCAAGGACGATCCAGCTGCTTTCAAAATACTTTCAAGATTTTGAAGGATAATACGTGTTTGTTCGTGGACGCTGCCATAAACAATGGTGTTTGTTTTTGGGTCAATGGCAATTTGTCCCGCGGTATAAATGAGATTCCCCGCCGCCACCGCTTGGTTGTAGGGGCCAATCGGAAGCGGCGCGTTTTTTGTTTTAATGATTTTTTTAGGCATATTTTCCTCCGATGTTATTTTTTGTGATTGGTGATTTCTTTTTTGCGAGTTTGATGAAGGTAGTCTTCCAAAATTGCGATAAATTCTTCCTTGATGCGATCGCCTTTGAGGATTTTGATTTCTTTGCCGTCGACGTAAACCGGCGCGATCGGTTTTTCGGAAGCGCCGGGAAGGCTGATGCCGATATCCGCATGGCGGCTTTCACCGGGGCCATTGACCACACAGCCCATAACGGCGATTTTCAGGCGTTCAACGCCGGGAAATTCTTTTTTCCAAACCGGCATTTGGCGCGCGATATGTTCATTGATATCTTTGGCGAGGTATTGAAAATAATTACTGCTGGTGCGCCCGCATCCGGGGCAGCTTGTCACGCTTGGCGCGAAATACCGAAGCCCGAGAGACTGCAAAAGATTTTTACAAACTTCGACTTCACGCGAGCGATGGACATTGGGTTGTGGTGTCAGTGAAACGCGAATCGTATCGCCGATTCCCTGCTGAAGAAGAATGGCCAAAGCCGCCGAGCTCGCCGAAATTCCTTGAACGTCGCTGCCGGCTTCCGTGAGCCCCAAATGCAAAGCGTAATCGCATTTTGAGGCCAGGCGCTCATAAACCGCGACCATGTCCTGTAAAACAGACATCTTAACGCTTAAGACAATTTTACTTTTCTTTAACCCAAGTTTTTGGGCGAGCGCGCTACTTCGTAGCGCGCTCTCGATCATCGCTTCGTAAGTGACTTCCCGGGCGCTTTTTGGTTTTTGGAGTTTCGCGTTTTTATTCATCAGATCCGTCAAAAGCTCCTGGTCCAAAGATCCCCAGTTCACACCGATGCGCACGGCCTTATCATTCTCAATGGCGATTTTGATGATTTCAGAAAAGTTTTCATCATGGCGGTCGCCGCGCCCGACATTACCGGGATTGATGCGATACTTGCTTAAAAGACGCGCGGTTGAACTGTGTTTGCGTAAAAGTGTGTGGCCGTTAAAATGAAAGTCGCCGATAATGGGCGTTGTGTAGCCTTTTTCGCGGATGGCTTTGATATTTTGGGCAGCGGCGCGCGCGGCCTCGTCATCATTAATGGTCCAGCGGACCATCTCGGAGCCGGATTCAATGAGCGCGATGGTTTGCGCGACGGTTTTTTCGGTGTCTGCCGTCGGCGTATCCGTCATGGACTGGATGGCAACGGGATGGCCGCTTCCCAGAAGGATGCTGTCAACGGCGACGATGGGAGTTTTTCTACGTTTAATTTCCATAAGTTTTGTGTTATAATTGCGACCAATTATAAGCAAGAAAAAGGTTTTCTTCAATGGAAATATATTTAGCTAAAACACAAGGGTTTTGCGCCGGGGTTGCTTTTGCCGTTGATATTGTCGATGAGGCCCTCGAAAAGTATGGCGCTCCGCTCTACGTTTATCATGAGATTGTGCATAACACGTTTGTCGTGGACGGTTTTCGAAAAAAGGGCGTTGTTTTTGTCGAGGAGATTGATGATGTTCCCGAAGGTGAACGGGTCATTTTTAGCGCGCACGGCGTTCCGCCGGCTGTGATTGAAAAAGCAAAAAAGCGCCGGCTCCGGTTTGTTGATGCCACCTGCCCGCTTGTCACAAAAGTCCACAATGAAGCCGTCAAATTTTCGAAACAGCGCTACGAAACAGTTTTAATCGGCCACCGCGGCCATCAGGAGCTGATTGGGACATCGGGCTATGTTGACCGGGAACTTTTACACATTGTCGAAGACGAAAAAGACATCGAAAATCTTTCGATCAATCCCCAGACAAAAGTCGCCTATATCACGCAAACAACGCTTTCGGTGGACGACACAACGGCCATGATTGAAAAGCTTAAAAGAAAATTTCCAAATCTAAACGAGCCTCCCCGTTCTGATTTATGTTACGCTACCCAAAACCGTCAGGATGCGGTCAAAGAATTAGCAAAAATCTGTGACGTGATTATTATCTGCGGGTCGCCCAATAGCTCCAACAGTAACCGCTTGCGGGAAACCGGCGAAAAGGCCGGAACGCCCAGTTATATCATTGATGATGCCAGCGATATGGACTGGGATATCCTTGAGGGCAAAGAACGGGTCGGCATAAGCTCCGGCGCGTCCGTCCCGCGGATTATTGTCGATGAACTCGTTTCCTGTATTGAGGCGCGGTATCCGGGCGCCGTTGTCCATTCTTTTGAAAACCCTGAAAAAAATATTGTCTTCGCGCTTCCGAAAATCTAAGGCAGAAATCTCTTATGGCAAAGTTTACCATTGATAAGGTCGAGCACGAAATTCCCGACGGAGGTCCGATTGCGGAGATTTGCGAAAAATCCGGAGTTCCATTCAGTTGCAATTCGGGTGTGTGCGGGACATGCCAGATTTCCGTTCTGGAAGGCGCGCAAAATTTAAGCAAGCTCAACCAGGAAGAGCTTGATTTAGGGATGGATGAAAATAACCGCCTCGCCTGTCAGTGCGTGATTACCGGCGGTATCGTTAAGGTAAAATATTAGCCTTTAAGGAATTTCTCTCATGGCGGACATTCGAAAAACAATTCACCTTCGCTATCACGCGCTTTTGCGCGAAGAACGCGGCTGTGCGGAAGAACATATTGAAACTCAGGCCGCAACGCCGCTTGAACTTTACAAGGATTTGCAGATGGAGCATCGATTCTGGCTTGCGCCGGAAGCGTTACGCGTTGCTATTAATGATTCTTTCGTATCGTGGACGCATCCGCTCAATAACAACGATACGGTTGTTTTTATCCCCCCTGTTTCCGGAGGTTAAACGTGTTTTCCGTCAGTCAAATTCCCTTAGAGCAAGTAATCTTAAAGAATGGTTTGCTGTCACAAGAAGCCGGGGCTCTGGTGACCTTTGAGGGATTTGTTCGATGCCACAACGAAGGAAAAGAAGTCGTTACCCTTGAGTATGATGTTTTTGATTCCTTGGCGATAAAAGAGGGCAATTGCGTGCTTACGGAGGCCAAGGAAAAGTTTTCCATCCTCGATGCAAAATGTTTTCATCGAAAAGGAAAACTTGCCATCGGCGAAATGGCGGTGTGGGTTGGGGTTAGCGCCGGGCACCGTGACGAGGCCTTTAAGGCGTGCAAATATATTATTGATGAGATTAAATTGCGTTTGCCGATTTGGAAAAAGGAATATTACGCAAATGGCGATTCGGGATGGATTGGCTGCGGGAAAACCGCCGGAGAGCCAAACAAAGAAGCTGACAAAATTGACGCCACGGCGCTATCGCAAAATGAAATCGAATTTTACTCTCGGCAAATCAATCTTCCCCAAGTTGGCGCCGACGGCCAGAAAAAATTAAAATCCGCTAAAGTTTTAGCCGTCGGCGCCGGCGGCCTGGGGTCGCCCGCGCTCACCTATTTAGCGGCCAGCGGTGTGGGGACGCTCGGTATCTGCGAATTTGACACCCTTGAGGCCAGCAACCTTCATCGCCAGCCGATTTACGCGCACGCGGATATCGGCATTTCAAAGGCCCACCTTGCCGCCAAGGAATTGAAAACCTTAAATCCCTTCATTCATTTAAGAATCCATAATGAAAAACTTACGGCGGCCAATGTTAGAAATATCGTTCAAGAATATGACATTCTTTTAGACTGCACGGATAATTTTCCGGTAAAGTTTTTGCTAAGCGATGCCGCGGTGCTTTTAAAAATTCCATTGGTTCAGGCCAGTGTCTATCAATTTGAGGGACAGCTTAAAGTTTATCAGCCAAAGGAAGGCGCGTCGTGCCTGCGATGCCTCTGGCCGAAGATTCCGGAGGCGGGTTGCACTGGAAATTGCGCGATGGCCGGCGTCTTGGGTGTTGTTCCGGGAGTTTTTGGAATCTTGCAGGCTGCTGAAGCGGTCAAAATGATCCTGGGTTTACCAACGCTTTCATCCAATGAAATCCTTATTTTTGATTTTTTAAGCTACCGGATGAAAACGCTCAAACAAACGGCGGATCCTGCTTGTCCGGTTTGCGGCACAGATCCAACTATTATTGATTTTCGCCCGGAGAATTATATTGAGGCGGACACGGCTGCCTTGGATATTAAGGAATTCTCCCCCGGAGAGCTGACAGCCTATGAAATCATTGATGTCCGCGAGGAATCCGAACGGCGAGCGAAGCCTGTTAATTTTGATTCTTGTATTTCAATTGCGACAAGTGTTTTTGAGAAGACGAGTCACCCATTCACAAAAGACAAAAAATATTTACTGTTTTGCGAGAAAGGTATTCGCAGCGGCCGCTTGGTTCGTGATCTGCGAAGCCGCGGGATTCTACAATCCTTCTCAATATTAAACGGCGCCGACGGGCTTAAGGCATGCTTGAAAAAGAATGCTTTTACAAAGGTGAAGGTTCTCGCATGAGTAAAGTTAAAAGCATTACAACGAAAGTCGGCGATCAAGGGACAACCCGGCTTTTTTCCGGTGAAGAAGTTTTAAAGAATTCACCGCGTTTAGAGGCCTACGGCGATATGGATGAATTGGTCGCGGTTTTGGGGGTTGCGCGTTTTCACGCGCAAAAAAAAGAAGTTAAAGACGCGCTTTTGGATATTCAGCGCGCGCTTTTTGTCGTCGCCTCGGAATTGGCGACAACACCCAAGAAACTTGAAAAACTTCCCCATCGCGTCGATGAGGCCATGCTAAATCAGTTGGATGAGAAACGATCTGCGCTTGAAGCGCGTACGGACATCCCCGGCGGCTTTGTGATCCCCGGAAGTTCGCTTGCCACCTCCCACGTTGAACACGCGCGCACAATCGCGCGAAGATGTGAACGAAAGGTTGTCACGCTTCTTGAAAAGAATATCATTGAAAATAAAGTCCTCCTTGTTTGGTTTAACCGCCTGTCGGATTATCTGTACTTGCTGGCGCGCCATGAGGAAGATGGGCCAACGCTGGCATAGAAAGTATTTTTGGATTTTAATTTCTTAAGCGACCTGTATCTTGATATCCAGTTAAACGCCGATCTGTCGGAGCATACCACCTTCAAGCTCGGCGGCCCGGCCAAGGCTGTTATTACAGCACAAACCCCTTATCAGCTTGAGCATACAATTACTCGACTGGCCGAGAAAAATATTGATTTTATTCTCATCGGCGGCGGATCAAACCTTTTGATTTCAGACAAAGGGCTTAAATGTGTGGTTGTGCGTTACGCGGGGCTACCGTTTGTGGAGCGTGATGGCAATGACCTTGTTGTTGCGGCGAGCACTATGCTGGATTCCTTGGCCCAGTTTGCGCTCGCGCAATCGCTTGAGGGGTTAAATTATACAAGCGGGATTCCGGGAACTGTCGGCGGCGCGATTGTCGGAAACGCCGGCGCGTTTGGAAAACAGGTTGGCGATGTTTTGCATTCCGTCCTGCTGATTGATAAAAACGGGAAAAAACACGAAGAGCGTGCAAGTGATTTGGGGTTTAAATACCGGCATTCAAATCTGAAGGAACGCGGTGATATTATTTTAGGCGCGCGGTTTCGTTTAACGCCGGCAAATCAGGAAGCCCTTGTAAAAGAGCGGGATGAAATCCTTTCCATCCGGCGGGAAAAACATCCAGATTTAAGAAGACTTCCCTGTGCCGGGAGTTTTTTTAGAAATATTGAGCCCACCTCGGCCGCCGGAAAGCGTCAGGCAGCAGGATGGTTTCTCGAAGAGGCCGGGGCAAAGAAAATGAGCGTTGGAGGCGCATCGGTCTTTGAGAAGCACGCTAACATTATCGTTAAATCCAATGGATGCCTCGCGCAAGATGTCTATGACCTTTCCAATCAAATGGCCCAAGCAGTTTATGATAAGTTTAACCTTGCGCTTGTGCGTGAAGTGAGATTGGTGGGGCAATTTCAAAAGATGCCGGAGAGTGTTAAAACAACGATTTGGTGAGTCGCAACTGTTGTGATGCGGCTAACCGCCGATTTGATACATTTCGATTTTGCGCGGCCGTTTTTCCTGCGGGCTGGTCTTTAAACGTATTTCGGAATAGCGGTCTTCCCTTTTTTGCCAAACACCGCAAATCAATTCCAAGAGATCTTGGTCGCTTGCCCCATTTCGAAGAGGATCGCGCAGGTCAACCCCATCGCTTGCGAATAAACAGGTAAAAAATTTTCCATCCGTTGAAAGCCGGGCGCGCGTGCATGTCCTGCAAAAAGGCTGCGTGATTGAAGAAATAAATCCAATCTCGCCTTCCCCATCCTCAAAGGCGTAACGTTCGGCAACTTCTCCGTGATAGTTTGGCTCAAGTGTCCGCAGGGGAAATTCTGTTTGGATGTGTTTTAAAATTTCTTTTGAAGGGACAACACGCGCCAAATCCCAATGATTACGATTACCCACATCCATATATTCGATAAACCGCAGGATGTGTCCGGATTTCTTAAAATACCGGACAAGATTTAAAATATCGCCGTCGTTAATTCCTTTTTGAATCACGGCATTGATTTTAATTGAATGAAAGCCCGCGTTTTGAGCCGCGTTGATTCCGCGCAAAACATCCTCAACGCTTCCCCGATTTCCGTTCATTCGGTGAAATGTTTCATCGTTAAGCGTGTCCAGGCTGATCGTCAGGCGTTTGAGGCCTGCGGATTTTAGTTGCGGTGCGCATTTTGCGAGAAATATTCCGTTGGTGGTAAGCGCGATGTCCTCAACTCTTGAAAGCTCGCTCAATCTTTCGATAAGCGACGGGAGGTTTTGGCGAAGAAGCGGTTCTCCGCCGGTGACGCGTATTTTGGAAACGCCAAGCGTTGAAAAAATTTTTGCAAGACGGGTTATTTCATCGAAGGTCAACCACTGGTCTTTTTTGAGAAATGAGTAGCCTTCATGGTATTCCTCGGAAGGCATGCAGTAATTACAGCGAAAATTGCACTGGTCGATGACAGAAATACGTAAATCATGCAACGGCCGATTGAATGTGTCACGTGCGATAACAGGCGCCGGCTTCAAAGATGCCGCATGAGGAAGGGAAAGCTCTTGAAGAGAGGTTGGCATATTAATTTTCTGTTGAAATACTTTGGATTTTATTAAGCGCCCCTTTCATCGTGTGCCAAGAAAGGATGGCGCATTTAATGCGCGAAGGGTACTGCCAAATTCCTGAAAAAATAGCCAATTTGCCCAGCGTATGCGATGATTTTTGCGGGTCGAGCTTTCCCATAACCAGTTGTTGAAATTCTTCAAAGATTTTCTTTGCCTCATCCATTGTCTTGCCTTTGAGAGTCGTTGTCATCATGGAAGCTGACGCTTTGGAAATAGCGCAGCCTGATCCCTCAAAAGCCGCATCTTCAATCACACCGTTGTTATTGACTTTGAGATGAATAAAGAGATGGTCGCCGCAAAGCGGATTGTACCCCTCGGCGGTATGTGTCGGGTTTTCAATCTTGCGGAAATTTTGCGGTTTTCGGTTGTGCTCTAAAATAACTTGCTGATAGAGTTCATGGCTGTGGCTGCTCATGGAAAAATCTCCTCGGCTTTTAAAATGGCTTTTACCAGCGCGTCGATATCCGCGGTCGTATTATAAAATGAAAGCGATGCGCGCGCGGTTGCCGGGACTTTGAAGCGCTCCATTACAGGCATTGTGCAATGATGGCCGGTGCGAATCGCGATTCCCTCTTCATCGACGAGCGTCCCTAAATCATGGGGATGGATGTTTGATAAGACAAAAGAGAGGATGGATGTTTTTTGTTTTGCGGTCCCAATCAAGTGAAGGCGCGGAATATTTTTTAAGGCCTTTGTTCCATAGGTGAGCAACTCGTGCTCGTGTTGCTCGATATTTTTGATCCCAATGGACTGGACGTAATCAATCGCTGTCCCCAAGCCGATGGCGGCGGCGATGCTGGGCGTTCCGGCTTCAAACTTGTATGGCAAAATATTATAGGTTGTTTTCTTAAAGGTAACCGAAGAAATCATATCTCCCCCGCCTTGCGCCGGCGGCATCCGCTCTAAAAAGTTTTCTTTTCCGTAGAGGACCCCGATTCCGGTCGGGCCAAAGATTTTATGCCCGGAAAAAGCGAAAAAGTCGCAATCAAGTTCGCGCACATCAACGGGGATGTGGGAAATCGCCTGCGCGCCGTCAAGCAAGACAGGAACGTTGTGTTGATGGGCAAAATCAATAACCTCTTTAACCGGATTAATCGTTCCCAGTGAATTTGAAATATGCACGACGGAAACGAGCTTCGTTTTTGGTGTCAGCAGTTTTTTAAATTCGCTGAAAATAAGCTCGCCGTGGTCGTTGATGGGGATGATTTTGAGGATGCATCCTTTCTCTTCACAGAGCATTTGCCACGGGACAATATTGGAATGGTGCTCCATATGCGAGATAATAATTTCATCGCCTTTTTTCAAGAATGTCCGCCCGTAACTCTGCGCGACTAAATTAATGGAATCGGTTGTGCCGCGGGTAAAAATAATCTCACAGTCTTTGGCGGCATTAATGAAGTTTTTAACTTTGTGGCGCGCAGCCTCAAAGGCGGCGGTGGCTTGTTCACTTAAATAATGGACGCCGCGATGGACGTTGGCGCATTCTTGAAGATAATAATGCTCAAGGGAATCCATGACGGCTTTTGGCTTGAGAGTGGTGGCGGCGTTGTCGAGATAAATGAGCGGTTTGCCGTGGACTTTTCTTTTTAGAATGGGAAAGTCTAAGCGGAGTTTGTGAACATCAAACGCCATTTTTTTCGCTTTCATCGAAAAATGGAGAAGGCTTTCGCCAGGAGATTGTCCATTTTTTCATGGACGGATGTATGCGGGATTTTTCCCAAGACGTCATCAACAAAGCCGCGGCAAAGCATTTTTACCGCCAGCTGCCGGGGGATTGCGCGTGTCCCAAGGTAGAAAAGCTCATCTTCGTTAAGCTGTCCAATGGTCGCGCCATGGGTGCATCTGACATCATCGGCAAAAATTTCAAGTTGTGGCTTGGTGTTGGCTTGGCAGCCTGCACCTAAAAGAAGATTTTTGTTGAGTTGATAAGAATTGGTTTGTTGCGCCTCCCGCCGGACAAGAATTTTTCCGTTAAAGACAGCCCGCGCGTTTCCTTCGAGAATGCCTTTATACAATTGATTGCTGATGCAGTTAGGCGGATTATGTTCAACAGTTGTGTGATTGTCGATATGCTGTTCGCCTTCGGCGGCGTAGAGGCCATTTAAAACAGCGTTGGCGCCCGAGCCGTTAAGCGTAATGGTTAAATTATTTCGAGCCAAAAGCGCCCCCGTAGAAAAAGAAAATGATTCAAACTGGCTGTCCCGCTCTTGCGTAACGCGCGTTGTTCCGATGTGGAATGCTGCCTTGCTTTCCGCTTGAATTTTATAATGTTTGATTTTGGCGTTTTCGGCGAGAGAAATATCGGTTAGGGCATTTGCAAAGTATGCGGATTGTGAAAACGAAACATAACTTTCCAATACCGCGGCCTCGCTGGACTTGCCGGCAACAACAAGGGTCTTGGGAAACGTCAGGATATCCTGTGCGTTGCTGACAACGTGAATAATGTGAATGAGCTTCTTTAAAATGATGCTATCGCCGATTTCAATGACGGTACCGTCAGCGGTAAACGCTTGGTTGAGCGCGGCAAAGGCCTCTTCCTGTAAAACTGGATGCCGGCTGACCATTGACTGAATGGATGCAAATTTTTCTCGCGTGAGATTTGTAATGTTCGAAATTGTAACGCCTCTCGGAAGATTTGTAAAAGTCGAATATGTTGGCGAGAAAAACCCGTTAACAAACACAATCTCAATATCACCGTTGTTTTTGTAGCTTTTAAATTCCTCCAGTTCAGTGATGGTTTTTTGTTCCGGGCCTGGCAGATGAAATGTCTTTTCGCAAATCGGCAGGACGTTAGTGTATTTCCATTCTTCATTGTGCGGGGTTGGAAGCCCAAGCTGGGAAAATTGCTGAAGCCCCTCCTGCCGAAAATCATTAAGCCACAGCGGGGCATTATTTCGAAGGCGGTGATTAAGGTCTTCGAAATTGGAAATCGTGTATTTTTTTGGTGTTGCAACGGAGATCATCGCGAAACCACGGGGTTGTTATGTTTAAAGTTAGATGAGCCAGTCATATCCTTTTTCTTCAACCTTAAGCGCCAGCTCTTTGCCTTCCGATCGAATAATTTTTCCGTTATGTAAAATATGGACAAAATCCGGTGTGATGTAATTTAGAAGCCTTTGATAGTGGGTAATGAGGATAACGGCGTTGTCCTTACGTTTGAGTTTGTTGACGCCATCGGCAACGATGCGCATGGAGTCGATATCCAGCCCGGAATCTGTTTCATCCAAAACGGCCAGGCGCGGGTTTAAAATCGCCATTTGAAGAATTTCATTTCGCTTCTTCTCTCCGCCGGAAAAATCGACATTGACGGGCCGGTCAATGAATTTGTCATCCATTCCTAAGATTTTCATTTTGCCGCGCAGATATTCGTCAAATTCAATCGGGTCCATTTCGTTGGCGCCCTGATGCTTGCAGATTTCATTAAAGGCCGCGCGTAAAAAAATGGAGGTGCTTACGCCGGGAATTTCAACCGGATACTGAAAGGCAAGAAAAATTCCTTCCTTGGCACGCTCTTCGGGCTCAAGTTCAACAAGATTGATCTTTTTAAAGTTGACTTCGTAGTCAATGGCGCCCTCTGTCACGTGATAATCCGGATGGCCCGCAATAACTTTCGCGAGCGTGCTTTTGCCGGAACCGTTGGGCCCCATAATCGCGTGGACTTCGCCGGGATTAACGGCGAGATTGATTCCCTTGAGTATCGGAACGTCACTGACGCTGGCGTGAAGGTTCTTGATTTCTAACATTTGTTTTACTCCGTATGGTTTATTCCTGTGTTAACCGACGCTTCCTTCGAGCTTCATTTCCAAAAGCTTGACTGCCTCGACGGAAAATTCCAAAGGAAGCTCTTTAAAAACATCTTTGCAGAATCCGTTGATGATAAGCGATACCGCGCCCTCGGCGTCGATGCCGCGGGATTTTAAATAAAAGATTTGCTCCGCGTTGATTTTGGAAGTTGAGGCCTCATGCTCCAAAACCGCCGTGTTGTTTTTGACTTCAATGTATGGGAACGTGTTGGCGGAACAGTTATTGCCGACGAGCATTGAATCGCACTGCGAAAAGTTTCGCGCGCCTGTCGCTGACGGTAAAATCTTGACGAGCCCTCGGTAATTATTATTGGAATAATCCGTTGAAATCCCCTTTGAAACAATCGTGCTTTTGGTATTTTTTCCGATATGGATCATCTTGGTTCCGGTATCGGCTTGCATGCGGTTGTTGGTTAAGGCAACCGAATAAAATTTTCCAATCGAATTATCACCTTGCAAAATGACGCTGGGATATTTCCATGTGATCGCTGCTCCCGCCTCGACCTGTGTCCATGAAATCTTTGAATTTTTCCCCGCGCATTTGCCGCGTTTGGTGACAAAATTGTAAATTCCGCCTTTGCCGTTTTTGTCGCCGGCATACCAATTTTGAACGGTCGAATATTTGATTTC
>ORJL010099200.1_pt1 | contig 35713 bp, 32 predicted proteins | sample 1779941 | NCBI WGS metagenome assembly ORJL01 (sample SAMEA104232317, study PRJEB22302) | groundwater metagenome | biome: forest; feature: aquifer; material: groundwater | place: USA | collected 2011-08-07 | depth 5.8 m | reverse complement strand
GTTTGGACGATCGGGATCGAAGAGAAGTTTAGCGGCCGGCCAGCTTCTGACGCACCAGCTCGTTCACCGCTTTTCCGTCCACGCTCTGGCCGGCCAGCTTCGCCATCGCCGCCTTCATCACCCGGCCCATGTCCTTGGGAGACACGGCGCCAGTTTCCGCAATGGCGTCGGCGACGGCCTGCTCGATGGCAGCGGGATCGGCCGGCGCCGGCAGGTACGCCTCGAGCACGCCGATTTCGGCGGCTTCCTTGTCAGCGAGATCCGGACGTCCGCCCTTGGTGAACTGTTCGATCGAGTCTTTCCGCTGTTTGACGAGCGCGCTCACGACCTGCAGTGACTCGGCTACGTCGAGCGCGCGACCGCGTTCGATTTCGCGATTGGTCAGCGCCGTCTTCAGCATGCGCAGCGTGCTCAGCCGAAGCGGATCATGCTTGCGCATCGCGTCGGCGATGGCCGCGGTCATGTCGTTGACGAGTGACACGGGCTATTGACCGCCAGGTCCGCCGGGGCGACGCACCTGACCGGGCTGTGGCTGCTGACCGGGCGGCGGTGCCGGCGCCACCATGCCCGGGACGGCCACGCCGCCGGCCGGCGCGGTCGGGAAGGGCGACGGCGCCGCGACCGGAACGGCCGGCTGTGGCATCGGCTGAGCGGCTGCGCCGCCCTGCGGGTTCACGACCTGCGGCTGCGGGAACGTGTTGAAGATGGGGCCGCGGTTCTGATTCGGCACGGCGAGGTTCGGGGCCGGCCGCTCATCATCCGAGTCGTCGTCGGCCTGCTGCGGCGGCTGGTTGAACTGCGGCTGCTGGAAGACTGGCGGCTGCGCCGAGGCGCTGACCGGCGCGCGCGGTCCAGGGACCGTCGGCATGACGACGATGCGATCGAAGACGGAGAGGTTTGCGACGGCTGTGGGGCGCGGCGCGGCGAGATAGCCGGCCACCGTGCGCAGCAGCACGTCGAGCGCCTGTGATTCGGGGACGTTCTGCAGCTCGAGCGACACCGGCCCGCCGGGGATGCGTTCGAGGTTGACGATCTTGGTCTGGCCGATGCGGGCCCATTCGGTGAGGATCTGCCGGATCGTCGCATCCTTCGCGACGAGCGACACCCGCCCGTCCTGGAGGGTCAGCTGCACGTCGGCGAACGCAGTCGAGCCCGCGAGCAGCCAGGTGGCGACGCCGATGGTCAGTGCCTTCGCGGCCTTCATGTTACGAATCCAGTATACGCGCCCACCCGGGGGGATCCAAGCCGACCGCGCCCGTCATTTCCGACGGCTCGGGCACAACTTCCACGGCGCAGGAGGAGATGGAACTTGCGAAGCTCGCATCGTCGGATGCGGACTACTCGGACGTCACTACCGGACTGACGGCACGGAAGGCCGCATAGCCCAAGGCCGTCTTGGAGTCGTCGTCGACGACGACAGCTGGTGAATCGCCCGTGCCGTCGTGGGCGTTGACGAACACGCAACTTCTCGGGTGTGCGTCGTCCAGATTCTTCGGTTACCCGAATGACGCTCGGGTACGGTATAAGCAAACCGCAAATATTCTTCTCGAAGAACACTGATGCCGATGTTCAAACGTGGCCGCGTCGTTCTGTTCGTGATTTTGGCGTCGTCGTGAGCAGTACTAAGTAGTTCGTCAACAGCTCGATCCTCGCTTCGTGCAGATGCGCCGAAGCTCTTGTTCACGTTCAACCGGTAGAAGGAGACGATCCGCCATGCCTACTCCACGCCTCTTTGCGATCGTAGCGACCCTGCTGCTATGCGCCAACCCGCTGGTGCGCGCCGACACGCTCTACTCCGGCAGCCAGAATAATAGGCTCGTGTTCATCGACACGGAGACCGGCACCAGCACCGTGATCGGCAACTTCCTCTCGGGACCTTTTGTGCCCCCGGGGGCCGGGGTCTTCGCCGGCGCATTCAGCCCGGACGGGACCTTCTACACCGTGCTGGGGACCTACCAGCAGGGGAACACGTACCTCGCCACGGTCAACCTCACCACCGGCGTCGCGACCCATGTCGCGCAGCTCGCGGACTCCGGTATTCAGATGCTCCAGTTCTCGCCCTCGGGCACTCTCTATGCCTCGGCCGGAAACCTCCTCTACCAGGTGGACGTCGTTACGGGGGGGCTCACCCCGATCGGGCTCGGGTTCGGACCCGTGCTCGGCGGGTTGATGGACCTCGCCATGGACTCGCACGGGTCGCTGTACGGCGTCGCGAGCGGCTTCCTCAACCCCCCCCCAGGCCCCAACGGCAACCCCGGCATGAGCATGCCCGACAGCAGCTTCTACGCGATCGACACAACCACGGGGCACGCCTCCTTCCTCTTCAGCGTGCCCATTCCCTCGATCATGGGCATCGCGTTCGACAGCCAAGATCATCTCCTCGGTACGAACTACGCCTCGCCCAATTCGCCGCTCTATCAGATTGACCTCGTCAAGCAGACCGCGGTCGCCAAGTTCGCCGGGACGGGCGTTCCCAACCTGCACGGCGGCGACATCATGCGCACGCCAGCGTGCGCGGCCATTCAGGATGAACTGTCGGCCGCGAACGCGCTGAACGCCAGCCTCACGGCAGACATGGCGGAGATAATGCGCATCGTCGCCCTGCCGCCGGGGCAGCGCCGGAATCAGCCGAATCGTGGCGTGACTCCGCTCGGGCGCGCGATCATCGACGCGCTTCGCCCTGGCCTCTGAGAACGGCACACGACGATCGGGTTGCGGCAAGTCCAGATCGGGGATCACGCGATCCCCGATCTGGACTTGAAGAGCGGTTCGTCCTGATCGACCAAGTTCTGTCGCTGTTGCCGCACTCGCACATTCGGGGTCATGTACGTCCATCCGGGAACGCGCGGCGGGCAATATTGCGAGGGGCTCGTTCACCGTCCCCGTATACGACGCGACAGCGCCGGCGCTCACGCCGCCCGCGCCCACGAGCGGCGACGCCACGCAAGCGGCCCTCGGCCGGAGTCAGTTCGTCGTCAGCACCGCCGGCGGCTGCTAAAACGGCCAACGCCATCCCGAGCTATTTCCGCCGAAAGTAATCGATGACCTGCGTGAGGATATCGTCCAGGTCGAACTTGGGTTCGTACTCGATGAGCGACTTGATGCGCGTGAGATCGGGCACGCGCCGCGGCATGTCCTCGAACCCGGACTCATACGCCTCGTCGTAGGGGATGAACTTGATAGGGGACTTCGAGCCGCTCAGCTCGCGCACCCGTTCGGCCAGGGCTTCAATCGTGACTTCCTGCTTGTTGCCGATGTTGATCACCTGTCCGATGGCCTTCGGCTCCTGGATGAGCTTCACGAGCGCGCCCACCACGTCGGCCACGTGCGTGAACGCACGGGACTGCGTGCCGTCTCCGAACACCGTGATCGGCTCGCCCGCGAGAGCCTGGCGGACGAAATTCGGAATCACCATCCCGTACTGTCCTGTCTGGCGCGGGCCCACGGTGTTGAAGAAGCGCACGATGATCACCGGCAGCTTGCGTTCCTTCCAGTAGGCGAGCGCGAGGAACTCGTCGATCGCCTTGCTGCACGCGTACGCCCACCGGTGCTTGGGCGTGGGTCCGAGCACCAGGTCCGAATCCTCGCGGAACGGGACGTCCTTGCTCTTGCCGTACACCTCGGACGTGGAGGCGATGACGACCAGCTTCTTCTTCTTGTTCGCGTACTTCAGCACGACTTCGGTGCCGTGCACGTTGGTCTCGATGGTGTAGACCGGCTGCTCGACGATGAGCTTGACGCCGACCGCCGCCGCGAGATGAAACACCACATCGCTGCGATCGATGAGCTCGGCCAGCAGCGGCTCGTTGTTGACCGTGTCGACGAAGTACTCGAAGCCGGGCCGCCCCTTGATGTGGGCGATGTTCTCGATCGAGCCGGTCGAGAGGTTGTCGAGGATCAGGACCTCGTGGCCCTGGTCGAGCAACGCTTCGGTCAGATGGGACCCGATGAACCCGGCCCCGCCGGTTATGAGCGCTCGCACGCGTGGTGTCCTTTCACTCAGGAAGCAACGGGGCGCGGTCTGAACGCGCGGACCGCCGCCGTGATTTCGTCGATGTCGCCCTCGTCCAGGGCAGGATGAAGAGGTAGCGAGAGTATCTCGTTGCACGCGCGCGTCGCAACCGGACACTCCGCGGGGTCGGCGGCGGCGAGCGCCGGCTGACGCGGAATCGGCACGGGGTAGTGAATCAGCGTGTCGATCCCGCACCCGGCCAGATGCTGCTGCAGCTCGCGTCGCGCGTCCCGCATAGTCCGTACGACGAACAGGTGATACACGTGGCCGGGATCCAGTTCCGGCGGCACGTCGACCGGCGCGCCCTCGAGTTGTTCCCGGTAGCGGGCGGCGAGCGCGCGCCGGCGGTCCGTCCAGCCGCGAAGCCGTGTGAGCCGCTCGCGAAGAATGGCCGCCTGCATCTCGTCCAGCCGCGAATTGACGCCCGGCTCCACATGGTGGTAGCGGTCCGTCTGTCCGCCGTTGCGCAGTCGTCTGAGCCTCGCGGCCAGCGCGGCATCGCTCGTGACGATCGCGCCGCCGTCGCCGAGCGCGCCAAGATTCTTCGTGGGGTAGAAGCTGAACGCGCCCGCGACGCCGATCGTGCCCACCGGCCGGCCGCCCGTCGTGGCGAGGTGCGCCTGACAGCAGTCTTCCACGATCGCCAGGTTGTGCCGCGCGGCGATGCGCTCGATGGCCGCCATGTCGGCGGGCTGTCCGTACAGATGCACCGGCAGAATCGCGCGCGTGCGCGGACCCACGGCCTGCTCGATGCGGGCGGGGTCGATCGTCAGACGCGCCGGGTCGATATCGGCGAACACCGGTCGCGCGCCGGCCATCATCACCGCCAGCGCCGAGTAGGCGGCCGACAGCGGCGTCGTGATCACCTCGTCGCCCGCACCGAGGCCGAGCGCCCGCAGCGTCAGGGCCAGGGCGTCGGTGCCGGTACCGACGCCGATCGCGTGAGCCGCCCCCGAGGCGGCGGCGAACTCCCGTTCAAAGGCCTCGACCTCCGGCCCGAGCACGAACCAGCCGCGATCGATCACGCGATCGATCGCCTGTTTCACGGCCACGGCGTCCTCGCCGGGCACGAGCGACATGAACGGAATCCGGCGCCCGCTCACAGGTGCGCCTCCTTCGACTCGGCATCGACGTAGTGATCCCAGTGCTGGCGGTAGAAACTGATGGTCTGCCCGAGTCCCTCGCGGAGCTTGACCGAGGGCGCCCAGCCGGTCGTGTACTTGAACTTGCTCGAGTCGGCGTAGAAGCTGCCGATGTCGATGGCTTTCTTGTCGGCCGGCCACTCCACGTATTCGACGCGGCCTGTTCCGGCGATTTCCATCAACAGCGTCGTGAGCGCGCGGTGGCTGATCGGCTGGTCGCCGCCGACGTTGAACACCTCGCCGTTGCACGCCTCGCTCGCGCCCGCCCGGAGGAACGCGTCGGCCGCATCGTCGACGTAGACGAAGTCGCGGAGCTGCGAGCCGTCGCCGAAGATCTGAATCGGCCTGTTCTCGATGACGAGGCGGATGAACCAGCCGATGAAGCCCTGGCGGTTGTGCTTCAGGAGCTGGCGCGGCCCGTACACGTTGGTGAGACGCAGCGAGCAGGCCCGCACGCCGAACACGTTGTTGTACACGAGGTGGTAGTACTCGCCCGCCGCCTTGTTGATGCCGTTGACGTCGGTGGGCCGCACGAGGTGGCTCTCGTTGACCGGCAGCGAAGTCGGGCGCCCGTAGATCTGGCGCGTGCCGGCGAAGACGACCTTCGCGCGCGGGTTGTTGTACCGGCACGCCTCGAGAATCGTGAGCTGGCTACGGCAGTTGATCTCGAGATCCGTGTACGGATCCCGCATGCTGTCGATGTGGCTCACCTGGCCCGCGAGCGTGAAGATCACGTCGCGATCGCGGACGAGATAATTCATCGTCGACTGCTGGCGGATGTCGGCGACGTTCACGTGCACGCGATCCGCGATGCCGTCGATGTTGAAGAGGTTGCCTCCGTGGTCGGGGATCAGCGAGTCGACGAGCAGGACGTCGGCGCCGAGATCGACCAGGCTCCGCGCCAGGTTGCTGCCGATGAAGCCGAGACCGCCGGTGATCATCACCGTGCGGCCGCGATAGAACTGACGGTAGTCCACGATCACGGGCGCGGCGAACCCGACAGCGCGCGGTCCGCCGGCTCGGAGGCGCCGATGAGGCCCCGCGCGCCGGTGCGCAGGTGCCGGCGCCGGATGACGAGCTCGTACCACAACCGCAGGACGTCGATGCCGGTCTTGCCGATCCGGCGGAAGTTGAAGAACTGCGACTTGCCGAACGCGCGGTGATAATGGTGCACCGGCACTTCGACGACGCGGAAGCCGGCGTCGGTGATCTTCTTCATCATCTCGAGGCAGATGACGCCGCTCGCCTTTTCGAGGTCGATGCGCGCGAAGATCGATCGCCGCATCAGACGGAAATCACAATCCACGTCCCGCACCCGCAACCCGAACAGCAGCGTGACGATGTGGTGGTAGAGGCGGCCGATGAGGATCCGGTGCATCGGATCCGATCGGCTGATCTTGTAGCCGTTCACCAGATCCGTGTCCGGCGCCATCTTCGCCCACAGCAGCGACAGCTCCGCCGGGTCGTATTGCGCGTCGCCGTCGGTGTAGAAAATGAGCTCCTTCGTTGCCGATCGGAAGCCGGTCTGCAGCGCGCCGCCGTAGCCGCGGTTCGTCGGATGGTGCACGACGCGCACGTGCGGATAGGTGCGCGCGAGCTCGTCCACGATCTCCGGCGTGGCATCCCCGCTGCCATCGTTCACGACGATGACCTCGTAGTCCGGCGTCAGCTCCGAGGCGGCCTTGACGGCGCGGATCACCATGCTGGCGATCGTGCCGCTGTCGTTGTACGCCGGGAAGAAGACGCTCAGACCCGCAGGCGGACGGGGGAGGGAGGCTGACATGTGAAAAACGCCTAAACCATAGCACGAAAAGGGGTCAACGCGCCGTCGGCCGAGCCGTGTTTCGGGACGCAATCAGCCGCCACGGCGTGATGGCCGACTCGAGGAGCACGGCTCGCGAGAGCTTCGACTTCCCCAGCCGCCGCTCGACGAACATGATCGGCACTTCGGCGATCCGTAGACGCAGCGAGGCCGCGGCAAAGAGCATCTCGACGAGAAACGAGTAACCCTCCGACGTGATGCCGGCGAGCGGAATCAAGGCGAGGGCCTCGCGCCGCCAGCATCGATAGCCGCTCGTGCAGTCGCGCGAGCCGAGACGCGTGACGAGCCGGATGTAGACGTTCGCAAAACGGCTCAGGATCCGCCGCCGAAGCGGCCAGTTGACGACGCCGCCGCGTGGGACGTATCGCGAGCCGATCACGAGGTCGGCGTGCTCGGTGGCCGCGATGAGCGCGGGCAGCTGGCGCGGGTCGTGGGACAGGTCGCAGTCCATCTGGCAGACGACGTCGACCGGCCGGTTGAGCACGAGCGCGATGCCGTCGAGGTACGACCGTCCGAGCCCCGGCTGCGCCGTCCGATGCAACACCTCGATCCGTCCCGGGTACTGCCGGGCGAGCGCGTCGGCGACGTCGCCGGTGCCGTCCGGCGATCGATCGTCGACGACCAGCAGGCTGACGTTCGGCTGCTCCATCAGCGCGGCGGCGACAAGCGGCAGATTCTCGCGCTCGTTGAACGTGGGCACGATCACGAGCGCCGTCCGCGGCGTCACGAGCGGCGTCCCTCGAAGCGCAGCGACGAGATCTGTTCGGAGACGAGGCCGACCAGGAAGATCACGACGCTCAGCAGGATGAGGAGGACCGACGAGTTCGTCACGTGCGACTGCGTCGCGATCGTCCACGCCGCGTAGGCCGCGCCGATGAGAAACGACGCGACGCTCACGGGCAGAAAGATCCGCAGCGGGCTGAAGATGGTGATCACCTTCAGCAGGATGAGCACGAACTGCACGCCGTCGGATCCGAGCCGGATGTTCGACGCGCCCTGCCGCTGGGCGGCATCCACGGGCTCGAACCGCACGCTGTAGCCCGCCTTCATGAACGCGAGCGTGGTCGTTGTCGGCGTGGAGAATCCGTTCGGCAGCAGATGCAGGAATTCCAGGAGGCACTCGCGGCGGGCGGCGCGGAACCCGGACGTGAGATCGGGAATGGGCTGTCTCGTGAGGTAGCTCGCCATCCGGTTCAGCACCGAGTTCCCGAGGCGCCGCGTGAGGCTCGCCTGCGTCCCGCTCGATCGCGCACCGACGACGAGGTCGTAGCGGTCGAGATAGGAGACGAGGCGCGCCGCGTCGGCGGGCCGGTGCTGGCCGTCGGCGTCGACGATCAGCACGAACCGCCCGGTGGCGTGACGGATGCCGGTCTTCACGGCGGCACCGTTGCCTTTGTTGTACGGATGGCGGATCACGCGCGCGCCGGCGGCCGAGGCCTGCGCGCCGGTGTCGTCGCTCGACCCGTCGTCGATCACGAGGATTTCGCGCCAGCGAGCGGCGTCGAGCAGCTCGCGGACGACCGACCCGATCGACGCGGCCTCGTTGAACGCGGGAATCAGGATCGACGTGTCCGCCGGACCATCAGTGATCGCCATCAGCCATCAGCCCTCAGCCCTCAGCCATGAGTCGATCGACGACCCCGTCCCAGGTAATCGATCGCGCCCGGTCGTATCCCGCGTCGCCCAGCGAGCGGGCGAGCCGGCGGTCGGCGGCGAGGCGCGCGATCGCGGCGCCAAGCGCCTCCGGCGTCGGATCGACGACCAGCCCCGTCACGCCGTCCTCCACGAATTCCAGCGGCCCGCCGGCGTCCACGGTGGTGATGACCGGCTTGTGCGCGAGGAACGCTTCGAGCGTGATGTAGCCGTAGTCTTCGTCGAAGGGCGGGAACACGATGCCGAGCGCGCCGGCATACAGCGCGATGAGCTGTCGTTGGTCGATGCCCCCGGTCCAGGTGACGCGGTCGGCGACGCCGCTGCGCGCGGCGGTGTCCTCGAGCTGCGCTCGGAGCGGTCCCTCGCCGACGACAATCAGGCGAACGCCGGCATTCGCGTGCGCGAGGCCGCGGATGATGAGATCGACGCGCTTGTTCGCTTCGAGGCGGCCGACCGAGAGGACGTAATCCCCGAACGCGCCCGGCCCGAGCCGGCCCGCGAGCGGCGGCGGATGGTACAGCGGCTCGGCGGTCAGGCCGTTGTAGCGCGCGAGCCGGGTGGCGGTGTTGCGGGCGTTCGTGAAGAGACGCGCGGACTCGGCGAGCACGTCGTTGTCGAGCGCGATCAGATGGTCGCGCAGGCGGACATCGCCTTCCGTGTGGCCGAACTCGCTGTAGGGTGTGCCGCAGAGGTCGTAAATCGCGCGGTACTGGTGGAACAGCCAGGTGATCTTGTTCGGATGACGAACGAAGTAGGTCGGGAATTTCGTCGCGATGACCGCGTCGATCCGCCGGCCGTTCGACTCGGACAGGTCGACCATGCGCCACGCCGCGGCGTGCGTCAACAGCTCGGCCTTCGGGTACCACTTGAACGGCACCGACACGCGTTCGGCGCGGTAACCGCGGCGGACGAGCTCGCCGACCAGCGCGCGCACGTGGAGCTCCGCGCCGCCGTGCACGAAGGGCACCTGCGCCTCGCAGACGAGCACGGTCTTCGTCATGTGGCGAATCGGAAGTTGATGATGTCGCCGTCCTGGACGATGTAGTCCTTGCCTTCGAGGCGGACCTCGCCGTGCTCGCGGCAGGCGGCCATCGACCCGCGGGCGACGAGTGCCTCGTAGCCGACCACCTCGGCGCGAATGAAGCCGCGCGCGATGTCGCTGTGGATCTCGCCGGCCGCGACGTGTGCAGTCGTGTGCCGGGGAATCGACCAGGCGCGGTTCTCGTCTTCGCCAACCGTGAAGAACGAGATGTAGCCGAGCAGGTCGTAACTCGCGCGGATCACGCGAGCGAGGCCCGATTGGGCCAGCCCCAGGTCCGCGAGGAACGCGGCGGCGTCGGCCGCGTCGAGCTGCGCGATCTCGAGCTCGATTTTCGCGCATACCGCGGCGGCCGCCGTCCCGGCACGCGAGAGGAACCCCGTCAAGCCGGCCGCGTCGGCGGCGCGGTCGACGCCGCCCTGCGCGAGCTGCGCCTCGTCGAGGTTGATCACGATGAGGAGCGGCTTGGCGGAGAGAAACTGGAATCCGCGCAGGCGCTTGAGATCCTCGCCCTTGAGGCCGAGCGCGCGCAGCGGCCGGCCGTCCTCGAGCGCCGCCCGGCAGAGCGTGATGACGTCGCGCTCGCGTTCGAGCTCGGCGGTGCGGCCTTTCTTCAGGTCTTTTTCCAGGCGTTCCAACCGGCGCTCGGCGACTCCCAGGTCGGCGAGGATGAGCTCGTCCTCCATCAGTTGCGCGTCGCGCGCGGGGTCAATCGAGCCTGAGGGGTGCGGGACCGACGGGTCCTGGAACGCACGCAGGACGTGGACGAGGGCGTCCGCGTTCTTGTACGCCGCGACGTCCACGAGCGCCTGCACACCGCCGCCGCCCGGCACCGCGAGGTCGGTGAACTCGACGGTGGCCGGCACGTGCTTGCGCGGGTTGTACATCGCCGTCAGGCGATCGAGCCGCGCGTCGGGCACTTTGGAAATGCCGATCGAGGTTTCGCCTTTGCCATGCGCGGCCCGCCCGGTTTCCCGCGCGCTGGTCATGAGCTGAAAGAGGGTGGTTTTTCCGCTGAACCCGAAGCCGATGAGGGCTGCCCTGAGCATATCGAAGTGGGCATCGTACACCGACCGGGGCAGATTGGGGTCGGACGGGGGTCCGGATTGGGGTCAGACCAGGGTCAGACCCCTAGCCGTGGCCTGACAGGGCGATTAAAAGGCGAACATTTGGCGTAACTTACTGACCGGGTGGATTTTGCGGTTGACATCCACGCGAGCCTCTCCTACTATCCAGGTGGAAATTTGTGGAGAAAAGTGGGCCGAATCTAGGGGTTGGTGTGTTCAGAGGCCACGAGCAGGCCCGCATCGATGACAAGGGCCGACTCAAAGTGCCGAACGTCTTCCGTACGTTCCTCGAGAACAAGTACGGACGCGAGCTCTTTCTCACCAGTCTGACCGGCGAATACGTGCGCGTCTACCCGATGCCCGTGTGGATCGACCTCGAAGAAAAACTCGGCCGGGCGCCGTCGACGCATCCCTCGCGCCTGCGCTTCCTCGACCGCGTGAATTTTTTCGGGCAGGTCGCGGAGCTCGACACGCAGGGACGCGTGCTGATTCCGGCGCGGCTCCGCGAGACCGCGACGATGAGCGGCGACGTCGACGTGCTCGGGCAATACAACTACCTCGACGTGTGGAATCACGATCGGTTCCTCACGAAACTGCAGCGCGACCCGTACACCGACGACGACGCGCGGGCGCTGTCGGAGTTCGGCATCTGATGACGCACGTCCCGGTCATGCCCGCCGAGGTCCTCCAGTTTCTCCGACCCGACCAGGGCGGCCTGTTCGTCGACTGCACGGTCGGCCTGGGCGGCCACGCGCGCGCGCTGCTCGAAGCGGGCGCGACCCGCATCATCGGCCTCGACCGCGACCTCGCCGCGCTCGCGCGCGCCCGCGCCACGCTCGCGCCGTGGGGCGATCGCGTCGAGCTGGTCCATGCCGATTATCGCGCACTCGACGACGTGCTGGACCATCGGCACATCGAGCGCATCGACGGCGCGCTCGCCGACCTCGGCGTGTCCTCCATGCAGTTCGACGCGCCGGGCCGCGGCTTCAGCTTCCAGCGCGACGAGCCGCTCGACATGCGCATGGACCAGAGCGCCGGCGACACCGCCGCGGATCTCGTCGCGCGCTCGACCGAGCGCGACCTGGCCGACGTGATCTTCCAGTACGGCGAGGAGCGATTGTCCCGGCGCATCGCCCGGGCGATCGTCGAGGCCCGGCACGAGGCGCCGATCGACACGACCCTCCGCCTCGCGGCCATCGTGCGGCGCGCCGTCCCGCGCCGCGGCTACATGCGCATCGACCCCGCGACGCGGACCTTCCAGGCGCTGCGCATCTGGGTGAACACTGAGCTCGACGGCCTCGACCGGTTCGTCGAGGCGGCGGCGCGACGCCTGCGCGCGGCCGCCCGCCTCGTCGTGATCACGTTCCACTCGCTCGAGGACCGGATCGTGAAGCACACACTCCGCGCGCTGCAGCAGCGCGACGGCCTCGTACAGGTGCTGACCAAGAAGCCCATCGTCGCGGGCGACGAAGAAGTGGAACGCAACCCGCGCGCACGCAGCGCGAAGCTTCGCGCCGCTGAAAGGATTGCCTGATGGAGTCCTTCGAGTACGCCGTCAAGAAAGACGTCCGCAACAACCCGATCGTCCGCGAGGTCGACGAAGCGCGGCAGCGCGAGATGTGGAAGTCGGTGGGCGTCGCCGGCTTTCTGGTGATGGTGCTGCTGTTCTCGGCCTGGCAGCACTTCGAGCTGCTGCGTCACGGCTACCAGATCGAGACGATGCAGCGCCAGCGCGCCGCCGAGGTCGAGACGGGACGCCGCCTGCGGCTCGAGATCGACACGCTGAGGTCGCCAAAGCGCATCGAAACGCTCGCGATCGAACAGCTGCACCTCGTTGCACCGTCGCAGGACGAAGCCATCGTGATCGAGCGCGTGCAGCCGGCCGATCCGCCCGCGAAGTCCATCGTTGCGCTGCGGTGATGACGACCCCCGGCGGCACTGACTGGCGCGTCTCGCTGAAACGGCGCATCACCACCGTGGCGGCCCTGCTCGCGCTGTGGGTGACCGGCATCGAGGCCCGGCTGGTGTACCTGCAGGTCTTCCGGCATGCGGACCTGGTCGCGCGCGCGGAGCGGCAGCAGATGCGCACCATTGCCGCGCCGTCCAAGCGCGGCGACATTCTGGACCGGCGCGGCCGCGTCCTCGCGACGAGCGTCGACGCCGACACGGTCTACGCCGTCCCCACCGAAATCGACGACGCGAAAGAGACGGCGAAGAAGCTGTGCGACGCCTTCCTCGACTGCAGCGACAAGGAGCGTCAGGCCCTCGCCGACCGGCTCGGAACGTCGCGCGCGTTCGCGTATGTCCGGCGGCAGATCGCGCCCGATGTGGCGCGCCGCGTCGCGGAGCTCAACCTCGAGGGCATTGGCTTCATCAGGGAAAGCAAGCGCTTCTACGCGAACAAGGAGCTGGCGGCCCATCTCATCGGATATGTCGGCCTCGACAACGGCGGCCTGAGCGGCATCGAGTCCACCTACGACTCGCAGATCCGGGGCAAGGCCGGCACGATCCTGATTCACACCGACGCGCGCCGCCACGCGTTCAGCCGCTTCGAGCGCCCGCCGACCTCCGGCGCGACGGTCGAACTGACGATCGACGAGTACCTCCAGCACATCGCCGAGCGCGAGCTGCACGCGGGCGTGGTCTGGAACCGCGCCGCGGGCGGCGCCGCCATCATCATGAATCCGCACACCGGCGAGATTCTCGCGATGGCGAACGAGCCGACATTCAATCCGAACGCCTACAAGGAGTTCGACGACGCGGAGCGCCGGAACCGGGCCGTGCAGGATCTCTACGAGCCGGGCTCGACCTTCAAATTCGTGACGGCGTCGGCCGCGATCGACGAGCACGTGATGCCGATCGACACGATGATCGACACCAACCCCGGCGTGATTCACATCGCCGGCCGGCCCAGGCCCGTCACCGAGGCGAGCCATCACAACTACGGCGTCCTGTCGTTCGAGGATGTCATCGTGAAGTCGAGCAACATCGGGGCGATCAAGATCGGATTCCGCGTCGGCACCGAGCGCCTGAGCCGCTACGTCGTGCGCTTCGGCTTCGGGCATCCCGTGTCGCCCGACTTTCCCAGCGAGAGCCCCGGCATCGTGTGGGACGCGGCGAAGTGGACCGAGAGCGCGCTCGCCTCGGTCTCCATGGGCTACCAGGTGGGCGTTACGCCGCTGCAGATGGTGGGCGCCGTCAGCTCCGTGGCGAACGGCGGCGAGCTCGTCGAGCCGCGCGTGATCCGCGCGATCTACCGCGACAACCGGCGTTATGCGGTGCAGCCCAAAGTCGTGCGCCGCACGATCAGCCCCGAGACCGCGGCCACGCTCACCGCCATCATGGAAGGCGTCGTCGAGCGCGGCACCGCGAGGACGGCGCGGATCCCCGGCTACTCGATCGCCGGGAAGACCGGCACCGCCGCGAAGCTCGTGAACGGCCGCTACTCGACGTCCGACTACAACGCATCGTTCCTGGGCTTCGTGCCGTCGCGCAATCCCGCGGTCGCCATCATCGTCGTCATCGATTCGCCGCATGGCGGGCCGACGACCGGCGGACCAGTGTCGGGTCCCGTGTTCAAGCGCATCGCCGAGGCGACGCTGCGGTATCTCGGCGTGGGCCCGACCATCAACCCGGCGGCTCCCGTGCTGGTTGCGCGCCACGACGGCGCGTCGAGCGCGCCGACAAGCGGCGCCGACGTGGAGGCGAGCGAACCCGTGGTCAGCCTCGTGGCCGACGGCCCGCCCGGCACCGTGCCGGACCTGCGCGGCATGAGCGCGCGCGAGGCGGTTCGCAAGCTGGTGACGCTCGGCATGAGCGCGCGGGTCTCCGGGGACGGGTTTGTCATCTCGCAGGATCCGGTGCCGGGCCTGCCGATTGAAGGCGACGCCGTGTGCCGTCTGGTGCTCGAACGTCTCTTGTCGCGCCGCCCGGGCCAGGCGGGCCGCCCATGACATGGGCCGAGCTGCACGGCGCGCTCCGTGGCCTCGGCCTCATCCGGGCCGACGAGGCGCTTCGCGCGGAAGCGGCGGTCGGCGCCGTGACCGGCGTCGCGTACGACTCGCGCGCGGTGACGCCTGGCCAGGTGTTCGTCGCGCTCAAGGGCCAGCACGCCGACGGGACGTCCTTCGCGCGCCTGGCGATCGAGCGCGGCGCGGCCGCGATCGTCTCTGAACAGCCCGCGCCGCCTGACGTCCACGTCCCCTGGGCCATCGTCGACGATGCGCGGCTCGCCCTGGCCATCCTGGCCACGACGTTCTATCGCCATCCGAGCAGCGAGATGCGCGTCGTCGGCATCACGGGCACGAACGGAAAGACCACCACCGCGTATCTGATCGCGGCGATCCTCGAAGCGGCCGGCGTCCGCTGCGGCCTCCTCGGCACCGTGGCGTATCGCATCGGCGACGACATCCGCGAGGCCACGCGCACGACACCCGAAGCGCCCGACGTGCAGGCGCTCCTGCGCCAGATGGTGGAACAGGGCTGCGGCGCGTGCGCGATGGAAGTGTCGTCCCATGCGCTGTCGCTGCGCCGCGTCGACGGCATGACGTTCGCCGCCGCGGTGTTCACGAACCTCACGCGCGACCACCTCGACTTCCACGCCGACATGGACCAGTACTTCCGCGCGAAGCGGCGTCTGTTCGAAATGCTGCCGCACGACGCGCCAAGCCTGCTGAACGTGGATGACCCTCGGGGCGTGGCGCTCATCGAGGTCGGCGGCCGGCCGGTGACGTACGCGATCAGAGGTCCGGCCGACATCACGGCGGGGTCGCTGTCGTTTTCGCTCGAGGGCCTGTCGTTCGACGTGCGCACGCCGCGCGGCGCGCTGCACGTGCGCTCGAAGCTGGTCGGCCGACCCAACGTCTACAACATCCTGGCCGCGGTCTCGACCGCGGTCGCGCTCGACGTCCCGTTCGACGCCATCGAGCGCGGCCTGCAGGCTCTCGACGGCGTACCTGGACGATTTCAGGTCGTGTCCGGCGCCCAAGACGAAGTCACCGTCGTCGTCGACTACGCCCACACCGACGACGCGCTGCGCAACCTGCTCGAGACCGCGCGGCCGCTGTCCCGCGGCCGCCTCATCACCGTGTTCGGCTGCGGGGGCGACCGCGATCGGACGAAGCGGCCACTGATGGGCGTGGTCGCCGGACGGTTGAGCGATCTCATCGTGATCACGTCGGACAACCCGCGCAGCGAGGATCCGGCGCGGATCATCGAAGAGATCCAGCGGGGCATCACGCCGCCCTCCCGCCGCCCATCGACCCTTCGAGAGCCTCAGCGTCGCCCCGAGCAGGGTCGAGGGGCGACCGGCCCGGAGCGGCCTGACCGTGTCGAAGGCCGCGATGGCGGGCAGCGCGTGCTGACGATCGTCGAACGACGCGCCGCGATCGCGAAGGCGATCGAGTTGGCGCGGCCCGGCGACCTCGTGCTGGTCGCGGGGAAGGGGCACGAGAAGTACCAGGTGATCGGCGATCGCGTGCTTCCGTTTGACGACGTCGCGGTGGCGCGCGAGGCGCTGGCGCGGCGGCGGACGAACTCGGGCGTCGTATGACCGCGGCGCCCACGCCGGGGTCTTCCGGACCCGGCTCACCGGCGGATCCAGGCGGACCCGCACTGCGGCTGACCGCCGGGTGGGCGGCGGCGCAAATGGCCGGCGCGGTGGTGTCCGGCGATCCGTCGCGGGAGATCGCCGGCGTCTCGATCGACACGCGGACGCTGACGGCCGGCGAACTGTTCATCGCCATCCGCGGCGAGCGGTTCGACGGGGCGGCGTTCGCGACGGCCGCGATTGACGCCGGCGCGGCTGGCGTCGTGGTTCCGCGCGGATGGGACGCGGGTCATCGGCGCGCGAGCCTTTCCGCCATCGCGAACGCTCCGGCGGACCGCCGAAGCCTTGGCGGAGGCGGGCCGGGCGCGCGAGCGGTCGTCATCGAAGTCGACGACACGACCGCCGCGCTGCAGGCGCTGGCGCATGCGATTCGGCGCGACTCGGGCACGAAAGTCGTGGCCATCACCGGCAGCGCCGGGAAGACCACGACGAAGGAAGTGACGGGCGAGTTTCTGGCGGCGCGGTATCGGGTGATCCGCAACCGCGGAAACTTCAACAACCACATCGCGTTGCCGCTATCGCTCATCGAGCTGAGGCAGCGGCCGGAGATCGCCGTCGTCGAGCTCGGGATGAACCACGCCGGAGAGATCAGCACGCTGGTGCGCGTCGCTCGGCCGGACGTGCGCGTGTGGACGAACGTCGGCGAGGCCCACCTCGGGTTCTTCGCATCGCTCGACGCGATCGCCGACGCGAAGGCGGAGATCTTCGAAGGCGCGGACGCCTCGACGCTGCTGGTCGCCAACGCAGACGACGAGCGGATCGCGGCGAGAGTCCCCGCGTTCAAGGGACGCGTCGTGACGTTTGGCATCGATCGCGGCGCCGACATCCGGGCGTCGGCGGTGGTGGACCGCGGCATCGACGGGATGAGCGCGCGCATCACGACGCCGCGCGGCAGCATCGATGCGGCGACGCCGCTTGTCGGCCGCGGGAATCTCGCGAACATCCTCGCGGCCACGGCGGTCGCGCTGGAATTCGACGTCCCGCTGGCGGCAATCGCGGAGAGGGCGGCGCGGTTGCGTCCGGCGTCGCATCGGGGCGAGGTGGTGCGGCTGGCGAGCGGCATCACGCTCGTGGACGACAGCTACAACGCCAACCCGACGGCGACCAGGCGCGCGCTCGACGTGCTCGCCAGCGCCGCCGCGGAGAGGCGCATCGCGGTGCTTGGCGAAATGCTCGAGCTCGGCGACCGCGCGGCGGCGCTGCACGAAGAGGTCGGACGCGCGGCCGCGGCGGCGCGGGTGGACGTGCTGTTCGCGGTCGGCGGCGCGCCGGCCGTCGCACTGGCCGACGCGGCGGTGGCGGCGGGGATGCCGCCGGCGAGCGTGCGGCGTTTCGCGACGAGCGAGGAAGCGGCCGCCGCCGCCGTCGCGCTCGTCAGGCCTGGCGACGTGGTGCTCGTGAAGGGATCGCGCGGCGTGAGGACGGATCGCGTGGTCGAGCGGCTCAGCGTGGAACGGCCGGAGCGCGGCTGATGCTGTATCACCTGCTCTATCCGTTCCACACGCAGCTCTCGGTGCTGAACGTGACGCGCTACATCACGTTCCGCACGGCGGCGGCCACGCTGTCGGCGCTCGCGATCAGCCTCGCGTTCGGGCCATGGCTGATCCGGAAGCTGCGCGAGTTCCAAATCGGGCAGGTGGTCCGCGTCGACGGGCCGCAGACACATCGGCCCAAGGCCGGAACGCCGACGATGGGCGGCTTGCTGATTCTGACGGCGGCGCTGGTGCCGACGTTGTTGTGGACGGACCTGACGAATGCGTATGTCTGGATTGCCGTGCTGACGACGATCGGCTTCGGGGCCATCGGCTTCGCCGACGACTACCTGAAGATCGTGCGGCGCTCCCATCACGGTTTGCTGCCGCGCTATAAGATGGGGCTCCAGATCCTCGTCGGCGTCGCCGTTGGCGTCGTGCTTCTCGTGCTGGCGCACGAAGGCCTGTACAACACGCGCCTGGTCTTCCCGTTCTTCAAGCGGCTGATCCCCGATCTCGGCTGGTGGTACCTGGCGTTCGCGGTCTTCGTGCTCGTGGCGGAGTCGAACGCCGTCAATCTCACCGACGGTCTCGACGGCCTGGCGATCAGCGTCTTTGCGATTGCGGCCGCGGCCTACACGGCGCTGGCGTATGTGACCGGCCACCGCGTGTTCGCCGAGTACCTTCTGCTCGTACGTTTTCCGCAGGCGGCCGAGCTGACGGTGTTCTGCGGCGCGCTGGTCGGCGCCTCGCTCGGCTTTCTTTGGTACAACTCGTACCCCGCCGAAATCTTCATGGGCGACGTCGGCTCGCTGGCGCTCGGCGCCGCGCTCGGCATCGTCGCCATCCTGATCAAGCAGGAGCTGCTGCTGCCGATCGTCGGCGGCGTGTTCGTGCTCGAGGCGCTCTCGGTGGTGATCCAGGTCGGCTACTTCAAAGCGACCGGAGGGAAGCGGGTGTTTCGCATGGCGCCGCTTCATCACCATTTCGAGCTGAGTGGATGGAGCGAGCCGAAGGTGATCACGCGCTTCGTGATCCTCGGAATCATTTTTGCGCTGTTCAGTCTCGCGACGCTCAAGCTTCGCTGACGGGATTCGGGATTCGGGATTCGGGATTGGGGATTCGGGATTGGGGATTCGGGATTTGGGATTCGACGTCAAAGACAAACGCGTGACTGTCGTCGGCGCGGCGCGCAGCGGCCTGGCCGCCGCCGAGCTGCTGGCACGCCGCGGCGCGCGCGTCACGTTGTCCGATATGCGCACGGAACTGCCCGACGCCGAGCCGCTGCGCGCGCTGGGTGTCACCTTCGAGCTCGGCGGTCATACGCGCGGGACGTTCACCGGCGCGGACCTTGTCGTCCTCAGCCCTGGCGTGCCGCCGGACCAGCCGGCGATCCAGGCGGCGCGCGACAACGGCGTGCCGGTCGTCGCGGAGATCGAGCTCGCGTCGCGCTGGCTGCAGGGCCGCGTCATCGCCATCACCGGCACGAAAGGGAAGTCGACGACCACGGCGCTGACGGGACGGATGCTGGAAGCGGCCGGCTTCAAGGTGACGGTCGGCGGCAACATCGGCGCGCCGCTCAGCGCCCAGGTGCCGCTCTCGACGCCCGACACGTTCCACGTGGTGGAGACCAGCAGCTTTCAGCTCGAGCAGATCGACACGTTTCATCCCTGGATCGCGGTCATGCTGAATTTCTCGCCGGATCACCTCGATCGCCATCCGAGCGTCGAGGCGTACGCGGCGGCAAAAGCGCGCATCTTCGAGAACCAGGACGCGAGCGACTGGGCGGTCGTCAACGCCGACGACCCGGCGGTGCTCGAGCTCGCGCGTCGCGGACGCGCCGGGAAGCGCCTGTTCGCCCGGAGCGGCGCGATTGGCGACGGTACCGTCGTCCACGGCGGATGGATCGCCGATCGCCGGGGCGCCACGACCGAGCGGCTCGTTCCGCTCGAGGCGATTCACCTGCTCGGACCGCACCTGGTCAACGACGTGATGGCGGCCGCGACCGTGGGCGCGATTGCGGGCGCCGCGCCCGGCGCGATGACCGCCGCGGTCGACGCGTTCCACGGTCTCGAGCACGCGATGGAGCTCGTCGCCGATGTCGGCAGCGTGCGGTTCGTCAACGACTCGAAGGCGACCAACGTCCTTTCGGCGCTGCGATCGATCGAGAGCTTCGATCGCGACCTCGTGCCGATCATCGGCGGACGGTTCAAGGGCGGGGACCTGCGGCTGCTGCGAGAGCCGCTGCACGCGCGGGCGAAGGCCGTCGTCGCGATCGGCGAGGCGCGGCCTCTGGTGCGCGAGGCGCTCGCCGGCGCGGTGGACGTGTACGACGCGGACACGTTCCGCGACGCGATCGAGCGCGCCTACGCGCTGGCGAAACCGTCAGGCGTGGTGCTGCTCGCGCCCGCGTGCGCCAGCTTCGACATGTTTCGGGACTACGCGGAACGGGGACGGCGGTTCAAGGAGGAGGTCGCAAAGCTGAAAGCCGAGAGCTAATAGCTGTCAGCTGTCAGCTATTAGCTCTCAGCTTTCAGCTGTGAGCGGTGAGCAGTCGTCAGTCGGTTCTTGCGGTGGAGGACTGGCTGCTGGGAACCCAGGCTGCCCCGGCCTGGGAAGCTGGTGCCTCTGCCCGAGGCCGACTGATGACTGCTGACCGCTCACGACGATCCTCGGTTCGTGTTCGAGGGATGTTTCGGACGAAAGAGAGCTCGGCTTTATAGGTCATGGCGAGAAAACTGAAATCCGACAAGGTGCTGTTCTTCGCGACCATCCTGCTGGTCGCGCTGAGCATCGTCATGGTGTACAGCGCATCGGCTCCCGTCGCGCTCGAGCGTTACGGCCGAGCCTCGGTGTTCCTGATCAAGCAGGGGATGTGGTCGGTGCTCGGCATCGCGATGCTCTACGTCGCGATGCGCATCGATTACCGCTTCTATCGCGAGCCGGTGTTCATCTGGTCGTGCCTCGCGTTGGTGGCCGTGGCCCTGGTTGCGGTGTACTTCCGCGTTCCCGTCAACGGCGCGAGGCGCTGGTTCGGCGTCGGCGGCATCGGCGTGCAGCCCTCGGAGCTCGCCAAGCTGGTCGCGATCTTCTTCATCGCCGCGCTGCTCGAACGCCGCCAGCACCGCATCGACGAGATCGGCTACGCGCTGCTGCCGATCGCCCTCGTCGTCCTGGGGCTCGTCGCGCTGATCCTGCCGGAGCCCGACTTCGGGACGGCGATGTCGCTGCTGCTCATCGCGGCGGTGATGGTGTTCGCGGCCGGCCTCAACTACCGCTCCATCGTCGGCGTCACGCTCGTCGCGTTGCCCGTGATCTACATCGCCGTGATGGGCTCGGCGTACCGGCGCCGGCGCACGCTCGCGTTTCTCAATCCGTGGGAAGACCCGCTCGGCGACGGCTTCCAGATCATTCAGTCGCTCATCGCCGTCGGTACCGGCGGCGTGTGGGGCAAGGGGCTGATGAACGGCGTGCAGAAGCTGTTCTACCTGCCGGAGCCCCACACCGACTTCATCTACTCGGCCATCTCCGAGGAGCTCGGGCTCGTCGGCGCGACCGCCGTGCTCCTCTGCTTCTCGGTCGTGACGTGGCGCGGGCTGCGCGTCGCCCTGCGGGCGCCGGACTCCTTCGGCGCGTTCCTCGCGCTCGGGCTGACGACGATGGTCGCGGTGCAGGCGTTCATCAACATCAGCGTCGTGCTGGGCCTGATGCCGACGAAAGGGCTTCCGCTGCCGTTCGTCAGCTTCGGCGGATCGTCGCTGCTGATCAACCTGGTGGGCATGGGGATTCTGCTCAACGTGTCGCAGCACGCGTCAACCGAGGCATGAGTGGGACTACGTGTGGTCATCGCGGGTGGCGGCACGGGCGGTCACCTGTATCCGGGAATCGCCGTTGCGCGCGAGCTGCAGGCGCAGCGGCCGGACGCCCGGGTGTCCTTCGCCGGAACGGCGCACGGCATCGAGGCTCGGGTGGTGCCGCGCGAAGGGTTTCCGCTCGACCTGATTCGCAGCGGCGGCGTGAAGGGCAAGTCGTTACTCGATCGAGTGAAAGGCGCGGCGCTCGTGCCGCTGGGCCTCGCGGACGGCTGGCGGATCGTCTCGGCGCGGCGGCCCGATCTCGTGATCGGCGTCGGCGGCTACAGCTCGGGACCGGTCGTCCTGGTCGCCGCGCTGCGCGGCGTGCCGACGATGCTGCTCGAGCAGAACGCGGTGCCGGGGCTCACCAATCGATTGCTCTCCGGCGTGGTGCAGGCGGCGGCGGTGACGTTCGATTCGACGCAGACGTTCTTTGGTGCCAAGGCGTTCGTCAGCGGCAACCCGGTCCGGCCCGAGTTTTTCGCGACGGTTGGACCTCACCAGGAGTCGGTGCGCAATGACCAGGCGTCCGTCACACGGGTCCTAGTTTTTGGCGGCTCTCAGGGCGCGCACGCAATCAACGTGGCCATGGTGGAGGCAGCACCGCAGCTGGCGGCCGGTCGTCCGCCTCTTCATCTCGTCCACCAGACGGGAGAACGAGATGTGGAGATGGTGCGCACCGCCTACCGGCAGGCGGGGCTTCAGGCCGACGTCGAGCCGTTCCTCTACGACATGGGACGGCAACTCGGACAAGCGGACCTAGTCGTCTGCCGCGCCGGGGCGACGACGCTGGCCGAGATCACGGCGGCGGGCAAGGCGGCGATTCTGATTCCGCTGCCGACCGCCACCGACGACCACCAGCGCAGGAACGCCGAGGCGCTGGCCGCCAGCGGGGCGGGCGAGGTGCTGCGGCAGCTGGACCTCTCGGGCGCCACGCTGGCCACGCGGGTGCTCGCGCTGGCCGGCGATCCGGAACGGCGGCGGCGCATGGCGGCCGCGGCCCGGTCGCTCGCGCGACCGGAGGCCGCGCGCGTCATCGTCGAGCGCGCCCTGCAACTGGTGGCGCGATGACAGGGACGGGGACGGGGACGGGGACGGGTTCAAGGTTCAGGGTTCAAGGTTCAGGGTTCGTTCTCGTTCTGGGTTCCAGAACGGAGAACCTCGAACCGAACGAACGCTGCACCCTGAACGCTGAACCCCGTACGGGGACGCGGACGTGCTAGGGAAGACCAGGCACGTTCATTTTGTGGGCATCGGCGGCATTGGCATGAGCGGCATCGCCGAGCTGCTCGCCAATCTCGGCTTCGTCGTCAGCGGATCGGACGAGACGCGGTCCGCGGCGACCGATCGACTGGACACGCTCGGCATCCGGATCGCGATCGGGCACGACGCGGCCCACGTCGGCGACGCGGACGTCGTCGTGATCTCGTCGGCCGTGCGGCCGACGAACCCGGAAGTGATGGCGGCGGCGCGCCGCCAGATTCCGGTGATTCCGCGGGCCGAAATGCTCGCGGAGCTGATGCGCCTCAAATACGCCATCGCGGTGGCGGGCGCGCACGGCAAGACGACCACGACGTCGATGATCGCGCTGGTGCTCGAGCGCGCGGGCCTCGACCCGACGGCGGTGATCGGCGGGCGGTTGAGCGCGTTCGGCAGCAACGCGCGGCTGGGCCGCGGCGAGCTCATGGTGGTGGAGGCGGACGAAAGCGATCGCTCTTTCTTGAAGCTGTTTCCGACGATGGCGGTGATTACGAACATCGACCACGAACATCTCGAAAACTACGGCGGCTTCGACGACCTCCAGCAGGCGTTCGTCGACTTTGCCAACACGGTGCCGTTCTTCGGCGCGGTGGTCGCGTGCCTGGACGACCCGAACCTCGCGGCGGTGATGCCGCGCATGACCCGTCGCGTCACGACCTACGGGATCGAGTCGGCCGACGCCGACGTGACCGCCACCGACGTCACGCTGGGTCCGCTGAGCGTGACGGCGACCGTGCAGTGCCGCGCGCGTGGTTCGGCAGGCCCGCAACGAGCGGACGCTCCGGCCCACGCGCCGACGACGCTGGGCACGCTCTCCCTCGCGGTGCCGGGGCGGCACAATCTGCAGAACGCGCTCGCGGCCGTCGCGGTCGGGATGGAGCTCGGCCTGTCGTTCGAGCGGATTGCCGCGGGCCTGAAGGATTTCCGCGGCGCCGAACGGCGCTTCGACGTGCGCGGCGAGCCGAACGGCATCCTGGTGGTGGACGACTACGGCCACCATCCCACCGAGATCGCGGCGGTGCTGGCGGCGGCGCGCACGTTCCACCGCCGCATCGTCGTGGCGTTTCAGCCGCACCGCTATACGCGCACGGCGTCGCTGATGGACGCGTTCGGTCCGGCGCTCTCGGCCGCGGATCACATCGTGCTCACCGACATCTACGCCGCCGGCGAGGATCCGATTCCCGGCGTCACGCTCGAGGCGCTGGCCGCCGCTGTACGCCGCAGCGTTCGGGCGCCGGTCGACGTCGTGCCCCGCCTCGACGACGTGGTGTCCGCGATTGTCGGGGTGGCGAAGCCGGGCGACATCGTGATCACGCTGGGGGCCGGCTCGATCGGGACGCTGCCGGAGCGACTGATCGAGCAGCTGGGACAGGTCGGACCGCGATGAGTGCCGTTGCCGCGCCTTCCGATCGCCGTTTCCGCCGCGCGCACGTCAAGCCGGCGCACCGGAAGCGCAACTGGCGTTCGCTGTCCAAGCCGCTGCTGCGGTATGGCCTCGCGGCGCTGCTGCTCGCGTACGGCGTCTACCGGGCGTCGGCGGTCGCCGCGGGCGCGCACGTGCTGCAGGTCGATCGCATCCTCGTCCACGGGAACGAGCGGCTGTCGAAGGGCGAAGTGCTCGCGATGCTGAGCGGCCTGCGCGGCCAGAGTCTGGTGTGGACCGATCTCGACCAGTGGCGCAGGCGGCTGCTCGCCTCGCCCTGGGTCCGCGACGCCGCGCTGCGGCGGTCGCTGCCGTCCACCATCGAGGTCGTCGTCTCCGAGCGGCAGCCGATCGGGATCGGTCGCATCAACGGCGACATGTATCTCGTCGACGAGCGCGGCGTGATCATCGATCAGCACGGACCGCAGTACGCGGATCTCGATCTGCCGATCGTCGACGGCCTGTCCGCGTCACCGGGCGAGAGCGGGTCGATGACCGACGAGGCGCGGGCCGAGCTCGCGGCTCGCGTCGTCGCGGCGTTGAAGCCGGCCCCTCAGGTCGCCCGCCGCCTGTCGCAGATCGACGTGACCGACCTGCACAACGCGGCCGTGATTCTGAGCGGCGACGCGGCGGTCATCCAGCTCGGCGAGGACCAGTTCCTCCGGCGGCTGCAGGCGTACCTCGATCTCGCCTCGGCGCTGCACGAACGGGTGTCCGACATCGACTACGTGGACCTCAGGTTTGACGATCGGATTTACGTCCGCCCGGCGGGGAAGCCGGCGCGGGCCAAGTGATATGGGAACGCAAAGCGCGCAAAGCACGCAGAGAGCTCTCTGGCTCTGCGGTCTTTGCGGCCGTTGCGTCCTGAATCGGAGGGTCAGTGGCGCGTAAAGAGCGGTATCTGGTCGGTCTCGACGTCGGCACGTCGAAGGTGACGGCCGTTGTGGGCGAGATGCTCGACGGCGAAGGACTCGACATCGTCGGCCTCGGCGTGGCCGAATCGCGCGGCATCCGGCGCGGCGTCGTCGTGAACCTCGAGGCTGCGGTCGAGTCAATCAAGAAGGCCATCGAAGAGGCCGAGCTGACGGCGGGTGTCGAAATCGACTCCGTGCATCTGGCGCTTTCGGGGCCGCACATCAAGGGCTTCAACAGCCGCGGCGTGATCGCGGTCGCCGGCAAGAACCGCGAGATCACGCGCGAGGACGTGCGGCGCGCCATCGACGCCGCCAAGGCCGTGTCGCTGCCGACGGGCCGCGAGATCCTGCACGTGCTGCCGCAGGACTTCGTCGTCGACGAGCAGGACGGCATTGGCGCGCCGATCGGCATGACCGGCGCCCGGCTCGAGGTGAACGTCCACATCGTCACCGGCAGCCAGAGCTCGACGCAGAACATCGTCGCGTGCGTGAACCGCGCCGGCGTGACGGTCGCCGACACGCTGGTCGAGCAGCTCGCGGCGAGCGAGTCGGTGCTGACCGAGGACGAGAAGGAGCTCGGCGTCGCGCTCGTCGACATCGGCGGCGGCACCACCGACATCGCCATCTACGAGCGTGGCAGTCTCTGGCACACCGCGGTCGTCGGCGTGGGCGGCGATCACTTCACCAACGACATCGCCGTCGGGCTGCGCACGCCCGTGCCCGACGCGGAAAAGACCAAACGCAAGTGCGGGTGCGCGCTCTCGAGCATGGTGGACGAAGACGAAACGATGGAAGTGGCGAGCGTCGGCGGGCGGAAGCCGCGCGTGATGGCGCGCCGGATTCTGTCCGAAATCCTCCAGCCGCGCGCCGAGGAGATCTTTCATCTCGTGTGGGACGAGATTCGCCGCGCCGGCTACGAGAAGAGCCTCAACTCGGGGATCGTGCTGACCGGCGGCGGCGCGATTCTCGACGGCATGCCCGAAATCGCCGAGCAGATCTTCGACCTGCCGATCCGGCGCGGCTGCCCCGCCGGCGTCGGCGGCCTCGCCGATCACGTGAACAGCCCGACGTTCGCGACGGGCGTCGGCCTCGTGCTCTACGGATACCGCAACGTCCTGGGTGAGGCGGCGCGCGTGCCGGTCGGCGCGGGCGCGTTGGTTCGCGTCGCCGGCCGGCTGCGCGGGTTGTTCAAAGAATTCTTCTGAGGAGACGACGAATGGATGATTACAGGGATGCCGACGAGGCGCGCGCAGCCCAACGCCTGAGGCTGCAGCTCGAGGAAGACGGAAGCGTGGGCGCCCGCATCAAGGTGATCGGGGTCGGCGGCGGCGGCGGCAACGCCGTCAACCGCATGGTCCGCGTCGGACTCGACGGCGTCGAGTTCATCGTCGCCAACACCGATCGGCAGGCGCTCGCCGTCAACGCGGCGCCGATCAAGCTGCAGATCGGCAGCAAGCTGACCAAGGGGCTCGGCGCAGGCGCCGACCCCAACGTCGGCCGGCAGGCCGCGCTCGAGGACACGGAGAAGATCATCCAGGCGCTCGACGGCGCCGACATGATCTTCGTGACGACCGGCCTCGGCGGCGGCACCGGGACCGGCGCGGCGCCGGTGATCGCCAGCCTCGCCAGCGAGCTCGGCGCGCTCACGGTGGCGGTCGTCACCAAGCCGTTCAAGTTCGAAGGCAAGAAACGGCAGCTGCAGGCCGAGCGCGGCCTCGAGGCGCTCCGCGACTGCGTCGACACGATCATCACCATCCCGAACGAGCGGCTGCTGACGATCATCGACCGCACGACGCCGATGACCGAAGCCTTCGCGACGGCCGACGATGTGCTGCGTCAGGCGATTCAGGGGATCTCGGACCTGATCCTCGTGCCCGGATTGATCAACCTCGACTTCGCCGACGTGAAGACCATCATGGCCGGCATGGGGCTCGCGATGATGGGCACCGGCGTCGCCGAGGGACCGGACCGCGCGATCGAAGCGGCGCGGCGCGCGATTTCGAGCCCGCTGCTCGAGGGGGCGTCGGTGAACGGCGCCCGCGGCGTCATCATCAACGTCACCGGCGGGCCCGACCTGTCGCTCGTCGAGGTGAGCGAAGCGTCGAGCATCGTGCAGGAAGCGGCCGACGAAGACGCCAACATCATCTTCGGCGCCGTGGTCGATTCGGCGTTGAAAGGCAAGGTGAAGATCACCGTGATTGCGACCGGCTTCGGACCGCAGGCGGCCACCCGGCCGGCCTCCTCGGCCGGGCACACGCCGGTGGACATGACCAACTACGCCGAGCACGCGCGCCTGCGCGGGGACAGCGGCGCCGCTGCCGCCGCGGCGAGCGTGTCGCCGCGGCTGACCATCGCCAGGCGGCCGCTGCTCGACCTGCCGATCGTCGTCTCCGCCGGCGCGCCGCCAGCCGCGCCGACGGCCAATCCGCCCGCCATGGCGGCGCCGAGCGCGACGGCCGAGCCCGCCGCCGACCTCGACGACATGCGTAAGCTCGATGTCGACCCGGACTTCGACCTGAGCTCGACCTTTGACGTCCCGGCCTTCCTGCGCCGGCAGGAAGGCTGAGCCGGCGCGTGGCCGGGTCCGAACCGCTGACGCACGGCTCCGGCGGTCCGCCGAAGCCAAGCGAAGGCGGCTCAGCCGGGCGGGCGGCGTTCTCGATGGTAGAGTAGATAGATCCACGGCACGCGAGAACGCCGACGTCTGAGCGTCAACGGCCGGACGCCTCGACTTTGCTCGGGGCAGGCCGGACCACCGCATGACATCCTGGGAACAACGCGAACGCGCACGGGAAACCCTTTCGAAAGAAGTCGGTTACGTCAAGAAACCGCATGGCAATCGCCTGCGCGTTGCCCTGGCGTTCCCGAACACGTACTGGGTCGGGATGTCCAATCTCGGTTTCCAGACCGTGTACCGCCTCTTCAACGCTGAAGACGACATCGTCTGCGAGCGGTTCTTCCTTCCGCCGAAGCAGGAGCTCGCCGAGCTGTCGGCGTCCAGAGCGCCGCTGCTGACGCTCGAGTCCCAGACGCCGGTCGGCGATTTCGACGTCGTCGCATTCTCCGTGTCCTTCGAGTGGGACTACGTGAACGTGCTGACGCTCCTGCGCCTGGCCGGCATGCCCAGCTATGTGGCCGAGCGCACCACGCGGCACCCACTGGTGGTTGTCGGCGGCGCGGTGACGTTCGTGAACCCGGAGCCGCTCGCGCCCTTTGCCGACGTGATCGCGGCGGGCGAGGGAGAGGTGCTCGTGCCAGGCCTGCGCCGTGCGTTCGCGGCGGCGACGGATCGCGCCGACCTCCTGCGGCTGTTGTCCACCGAGCGTGGCTTCTACGTGCCGTCGCTCTACGAACCGCAATATGCCACGGACGGCACGATGTCGGGCTGGGCCGTCGAGCCGGGCGTCGACGCCCCGGTGCCCGTGCGCAAGGCCGCGCTGAAGACGACCGACGCGGTCGACCCGCCGGTCACGAGCATCTTCACGCCCGACACGGAATTCGGATCGCGTTTCCTCATCGAGATCGTCCGCGGCTGCGCCAACCTGTGCCGCTTCTGCTGGGCCGGCTACAACTACCTGCCGGTTCGCGCGTTCCCGACCGGGCGCATCCTCGAGCTGGCGACCTCCGCGCGCGTCCACGCCAGCCGCGTGGGGCTCGTGTCCATCGCCCTCTGCGATCATCCGGACATCGAGCGGATCCTCGCGAGGCTCCTCGAGATGGGCTATGCGATCAGCCCGGCGTCGCTGCGTCTCGACGATCTCACCGAGCCGATCGTCCGGGTGCTTCGCGAGAGCGGCGAGCGCACGATTACGATCGCGCCGGAGACCGGATCCGATCGCCTCCGCCGGGTGATCAACAAGACCGTCACGAACGACGAGATCCTCGATCGCGCGGACCTGATTTTCGCGAGCGGTATCGAGAACCTGAAGCTGTATTACATGATCGGCCTCCCCACCGAAACCGACGAGGACCTGGTGGCCATTCGCGACCTGACGCTTCAGATTCGCGAGCGCATGCTGAAGCACGCTCGGGCCAAAGGTCAGATCGGACGCATCGTCGGCAGCGTGAACCCGCTGATTCCGAAGCCCGGGACCGCGTATCAGTGGTTGCCGATGGAAGATCCGGCCGTGATCGATCGGAAGATCAAACGGCTGCGCGGCCTGACCGCCGACATCGACAACGTGTACTTCAACATCAAGTCCGAGCGGCACTCGTACTTTCAGGCGCTGCTGTCGCTCGGCGACCGCCGCGTCGCGCCGGCCATCGTGGCGGCGGAGCGCAATGGACAGAACTGGCGCGCGGCCGTCGCGGAGGCGGGCGTCGACGGCGACTTCTATATCTTCCGCGACCGCAGCAAAGACGCCGTCCTGCCGTGGGACATCATCGACGGCGGCATGAAGCGCTCGTTCTTCGAGGCCGAGCACGCGAAGGGCCTCCGCGAGGAATGGACGCTCCCGCCGAAGCGCGCGCAGGAAAACGCCAGGCTGCTGCCGGTCATCCAATAGGGGCATCAGGCCATCGGGTAATCGGGTAATTGGGTAATCTGGTAATCGATTGGCAAGTGACCAATCCGTTCCCCGATTGATCAATCGACTACCCGATTACCCGATTATCCAATTACCAGATTCAGCCGGCTTCAGCTGGCGATCGCCGCCTGCTCCTCGTAATCCTGGAACGCCTCGAGAATCAGCTCCCGCAGTCTGGCTTGCGCCGTGACGTCGACCACGGGTCGCAGCAGGGCGAAGGTGCGGCGCTCGCCGTTGACGGCGTACGACCGCGCCGGGAACGTGACGTTGCGGCCGTTGCCGCCGCGCCGTTCCCAGACCGAAAAGCCGATCAGCTTCAACCCCTCGAGCGGGCCCTCGCTGAAGTGCAGCTCGGCGTCGGCGAGCTTGCCGGGAGGGTTGCCTTTGTCGTTTGGCGTAATCTTGATCGTCACGGGGCACTCCTTGTTAGCCGCTCGCATCGAGCGGCTGCTGATAGCAGGCGTGTCGGGATGGATCAAGCCGGATGCCGAAGGGAGATTTACGGGAGCGCGCCAGCAAACGACAGGACGGACGTGGGTTAGCCGGCGGGCGATCGCGCCGGGCGCGCGAAGGGGCGCACGAGGTCGCGCCAGATGCCAACGCCGGTTGCCTCAATCGCCGAGGATGAGGACCTGCGCGAGCGCCAGCTCGTCTGAATGTGTGATGGTCAGCAGCGAGGAACGGCCGCCCATCGCGGCGAATCGCCGTGCCGCGCCGCCGTGCAACTGCAGTTGCGGCGGGCCGCCGCCGCGAACCACCTCGATGTCCCGCCACAGCACGCCCCGGGAGCGGCCGGTGCCGAGCGCCTTCATCGTGGCTTCCTTCGCGGCGAACCGGCCGGCGAAATTGATCGCGGGGACACGCCGGCCCGTGCAGTACGCGACCTCGCCGTCGGTGAAGATCCGGTGCAGGAAGCGCTCGCCGTACCGCTCGATCGTGGCGGCGATGCGATCGATGTCGGTGGCGTCCAGGCCGAGGCCGATGATGCGGGCCATCGTTACGAGAATGACGGATGCTGCCCAAGCCTAACGACGGTTTCGCGTGGGTGCAAGCCGCCGCCGGCCCGGCGCTGGTTTGCCGCGAGCTTCAGCCGCTCGCCAATCACCTCTTTACGACGCGCGCCTGGACGATTGGTGCCGCGAGCGAGGACCAGCAGGCCGGGGGCTGGGTGGAGGTGGCGCGCGCGATGCGCGTCGAACCGCGACAGCTCGTCCGCGTCCGGCAGGTCCACGGCGCCGCGGTGGCCGTCGAGCGGCGCGGCCTCGCCCACGATCCCGATCGCCGTCGTGAGGCGGACGTCATCGTGTCGGACGACCCGTCGCTGGCCCTCGCGATTCAGACCGCGGATTGCGTCCCGCTGCTCGTCGCCGATCGTCGAACGGGCGCGGTGGCGGCCGTTCACGCCGGCTGGCGCGGTCTGGCGGCGCGCGTGCCGCAGATCGCCGTCCCCACGCTCGCGCGTGAATTCGGCAGCCGCCCGGCCGATCTGGTGGCGGCGATCGGGCCGTCGATCGCCGCGTGCTGCTACGAGGTGGGGGTCGACGTGCGGGAGGCGTTCGCGCGCGGCGGCTTCGCCGAGGCGGGGCTGCGGCGCTGGTGCCTCGCCTCTCCCCAAACGACCGACGGCAATCCGTCGATGCCGGGCCTGCCACACGCGCCGCGCGCGAATCACTGGTTTTTCGACAGCTGGGCGGCCACGCGGCAGCAGCTCGAAGAGGCCGGCATTCCGCCTCGCCAGATTCACGTCGCCGAGTTGTGCACCGCCAGCCATCCGGGCACGCTGTGTTCGTACCGGCGCGACGGGCTGGGCTCGGGGCGAATCGCCGGCGCCATTCGCGCCCGCTGACGACACCTGCGATCAGGCTTGCGGCCGAGCTCCGTCCATCGCGGTGTTGGCGAGCCGATCGGCGTGTGCGTTCAGCGCGCGGCCGACGTGCTCGAAAGTGACGCGGCCGATCGCGTGCGCGAGCAGGCGCGCCTTCGCGTGCAGCGGCTGCAGGCCGGCGTTCTTCACTTTGTAGTTGCCGAGCATCTGCTGGACGAGCAGCAGCGAATCGGACCGGACGTGCACCGCCGTGTGCCCGTGATCGCGCGTCCACTCGAGCGCGGCAATCAGCGCGCGATACTCCGCGACGTTGTTGGTCGCCACGCCGATCGATTCCCCGAACTCTTCGACGAGCGATCCGTCGGGGTGCTCGACGCGGACCCCGTAGCCGGCCGGGCCGGGATTGCCCCGCGCGCCGCCGTCGATATACGCGACGATCATCGGCCCTGCCCTGAGCGACGTCGAAGGGTCACGAGGCGGGTTGGCTGACGCCGTCGGTCCCCGCGGCCGCTGCGGGCGCGGGGACGAAGTACAGCACGCGGTTGCAGGTGTCGCACTGCGTAATGGAGTCGTTGCGGCGCACCGTGTTGAACACCTGCGGCCGCAGGCGGACGTGGCAGATCATGCAGATGCCGTCGCGCGCCTCGGCGACGGCGACGCCGTTGCGCTTGCGCGCCACCTGCTCGAACATCGAGAGCAGCTGCGTGTCGAGGCTGGCGACGAGCCCGGCGCGTTCGCCCGCCATCCGCTCGAGCGCGGCCTCCATCTCGCCGTGCGCCGCGGTGGTCGCGCGCCGGTCGGCCTCGATCGCCCTCTGCTCCGCTGCGAGCTGCGCTTCGGCGGCCTTGACCGCCGCCGTCAGGTCGTCGCCCTCCAGCATCCGTTCCAGAATCGTGTCTTCGAGCTTCTTGATCTCGGCCTGGGCGAAGGTGATTTCGTGCTGGATCGCCTGGTATTCCTGGTTGGTCTTGACCGCCATCGCCTGTTCGCGGAATTTCGACAGGCGGCCCTGGTGCATCGCGACGTCTTTCTCGAGCGCCCGGTGGGCGGTGTGGTTGTCGGCCAGCCGCTCCTTGGCGGTGGCCAGGTGTTGCTTCGCGGTTTCCAGCCGCGCCTCGAGCGCCTTGTCGTGCTCGGGCTCGTCGGCGAGCGTGCGGCGGGCGGCGTCCGCGGCCGTGTCGAGGCGCTGCAGGGCGATGAGTCGTTCCAGGTCGGCGTTCATGTTGTGTTGAGCCAAAAAAAAGGCCCCGCCGAAGCGGAGCCCAAATCATCAATCTGCAGTCTGCAATCTGCAATGCACATTCGTAATGGTGGGCCCACCAGGATTCGAACCTGGAACAGGCCGGTTATGAGCCGGCGGCTCTAACCATTGAGCTATGGGCCCACGTAAACTTAGAACGTAAAACTGGAAACTCAAAACGAAATCCGCATTCTCGAGCTCCAAGTTCACAGTTCTCACTTTTCAGTTCCAGCGTCAGCTGGTCCGCCCCTCCAGGAACGCGCGAAGTTTGCGGCTTCGCGACGGATGCCGGAGCTTGCGCAGCGCCTTCGCTTCGATCTGGCGGATGCGCTCGCGGGTGACCGCGAAGCTCTGACCGACCTCTTCCAGCGTGTGCTCGCTGCCGTCGCCGACGCCGAAACGCATCTTGATGACCTTTTCCTCGCGCGGCGTGAGGGTTTTCAGCACCGATTCGGTCTGCTCCTTGAGGTTCAGGTTGATGACCGCTTCGGCGGGCGACACCACCTGCCGATCTTCGATGAAGTCGCCCAGATGCGAATCTTCCTCCTCGCCGATCGGCGTTTCGAGGGAGATCGGCTCCTGCGCGATCTTCAGGACCTTCCGAACCTTGGACACCGGGATATCCATCCGCTTGGCGATTTCCTCGGACGTCGGCTCGCGGCCGAGCTCCTGCACCAGGGCCCGCGACGTGCGAATCAGCTTGTTGATCGTCTCGATCATGTGGACCGGGATCCGGATGGTGCGCGCCTGGTCCGCGATCGCGCGGGTGATTGCCTGGCGGATCCACCATGTCGCGTATGTCGAGAACTTGTAGCCGCGGCGGTACTCGAACTTGTCGACCGCCTTCATCAGGCCGATGTTGCCCTCCTGAATCAGGTCGAGGAACTGCAGCCCGCGGTTCGTGTACTTCTTCGCAATCGAGACGACGAGGCGGAGGTTGGCTTCGACGAGCTCCTTCTTCGCCTGCTCGGCCTGGTACTCGCCGCGCAGGATGACGTCCAGCGTCTGCTTCAGCTCGTCGGGCGACTGCTCGAGACCGTCGGTCAGCGTCTTGATCCTGGCCTTGAGCTCCTTGATCTGCCGCAGGATGTTCTTCCTGTCCTCTTCCTTCAGCTTCAGCTTCTTGTTCTTCGGGTTCAGCTGGCGGTCGTAGGCGTCCACTTCGCGCTGGACGGCCTTGACGCTCTCGACCGCGTCCTTCATCGCCTCGATCAGCCGGCGCTTCACGGCTTCGGTGAACTCGATCTTCCGGATGTAGTTCGACACCTCGATCTGCGCGCGCATCGCGGCCCACCGGGCCCGGCGGTACTTCCGCTTGTCCCGCGTGGTCGCGCCGCGCGGCGTGTCGGCGAGCTTCTCTTCGAGCTTCTCGTAGGCGGCCCGCGCCTTGCGGACCGCGTCGATCTGCCGCTGGACCTGCTTCGAGCGCTCGATGATGCGCTCGTCGGTGATCTCCTCGTCGTTGAAGATCACGAGCTCGCGGATGGTGCGCTCGCCGGTGTGCAGGTGATCGCCGAGCTCGATCACCTGCCTGGCGACGAGCGGCGTGCGCGAGATCGACTTGATGACCGCGAGCTTGCCGCGCTCGATTCTGCGCGCGATCTCGACCTCGCCCTCGCGCGTGAGGAGCGGCACCGTGCCCATCTCGCGCAGGTACATCCGGACGGGATCGTTCGTCTTGTCGAGCGCGCCCGGCGTGAGGTCGAGCTCCAGCTCCTCGGCCCCTTCCGCCGTCCGATCGATCGGCTTCACGTCGTCGCGCAGGTATTTCTGGTCCGAGTCGATGACCTCGATGCCCGCGCTGCCGAAGGTGTTGAAGAGATCGTCGAGCTCGTCGGAGGAGGTGATTTCCGACGGCAGGAGCTCGTTGACCTCGTCGTAGAGGAGGTACCCCTTCTCCTTGCCGATGTTGATCAGCTGCCGGACCTCGTCGTACTTCTCTTCGATCGACAGGTGCGGGTGCGGCGGCCCTCCGGCTACGTCAGGTCCTCGATGCGATGGAGTAATTCTTTTTTCCGCTGCCATAAGTTATTAATCTCGTTCCCGTGTTGAGTGGCGCCCAGTTCCTGTAGACGATCGATTTCCCGCTGAAGAGCCGCGCGCTCGCGCTCCCACCTGAGCCGTTTGAGCGCGCGGGCGCAGGCGGCGGCTGGAGCCGGTGAGATGGAGCTGGCGGCGATGCTCGTGACCAGCTGGGCGTTCACTGTACTTAGACGCTGCAACAGCGTCGAGGGCAAGAGGTCCTGCGGCTCGTCGTGCAGGCTCCGCGCCAGTTCCAGGATATGGCGCCCCGCCAGACCCTCCAGGTCCTCGTCGTCCAGCTCGGCGAGAGCCTCGAGTGCCTCACCCGTATTGTGAATCAAACCCCAAATCAGTGCTTTCTCCGCCTGTTTCAGCTGCCCGAACGTCGGCAGCTCCCGGGTCGTGACGGCCGTCCGGCGGTTGACGGCGGCCTTGCGGATTTCCGAGCGCACCACGTCTTCCGTAATGCGGGCCTTATGGGCGATCCGGTCGGCGAACTGGTCCCGGGCCGCGGCGTCGGGGATCCGGGCCGCGACCGTGAGCATCTTGCCGAGGAACTGCCGGCGGCTGTCGTCGTGCTCGAAATCGAGCCCTTCGGCCGCCTGATCGAGCAGATATTCCAGGTACGGCCGTGAACTGCGCAGTCTGGCGCGGTACTGGTCGCCGCCCTTCCTCCGGATGAACGTATCGGGATCTTCGCCCTTGTCCAGCACCACGACGTTGACGTCGAAGCCTTCCGCGACGAGCATTTCGCACGACCGCACGGCCGCGCCCTGGCCGGCCGCGTCCGGATCGAAGCTCAACACCACCTTCGACGTGAAGCGGCGCAGGAGC
>ORJL010257353.1_pt1 | contig 35732 bp, 39 predicted proteins | sample 1779941 | NCBI WGS metagenome assembly ORJL01 (sample SAMEA104232317, study PRJEB22302) | groundwater metagenome | biome: forest; feature: aquifer; material: groundwater | place: USA | collected 2011-08-07 | depth 5.8 m | reverse complement strand
TGGCAGCCGCCTTTAAGGTGAGCCGCGAAGACCAGGACCGGCTGGCGCTCATGAGTCATCAGCGAGCCGTCAAAGCCATGGGCGAGGGGAAGTTCAAGGAGCAGATTGTGCCAGTGACGCTGCCCCAGCGGCGCGGCGACCCGACGATAGTCCAGCAGGACGAGCAGCCGCGGGCGGACGCCACCCTGGAAAAGCTCGCAGCGCTGTCTCCAGCGTTCAAGAAAGACGGCAGCGTTACCGCGGGCAACTCCTCCGGCATCAACGATGGCGCGGCAGCAGTGGTCATCATGGCGGAGGAGACGGCCAAGGCCTTGGGGCTGAAGCCCGTGATGGAGTGGGTGGGAAGAGCCGTCGCCGGCGTCGAGCCTGCCCTTATGGGCACGGGGCCGGTGCCCGCCGTGCGCAAGCTCCTGGGCAAGACGGGCATGGCCATGAACGACATAGACCTCATTGAACTGAATGAGGCTTTTGCCGCTCAGGCCCTCTACTGCATCCGGGAACTGGGTCTGGACATGGAGAAGACCAACGTCAACGGCAGCGGCATATCCCTGGGACATCCAGTGGGAGCCACCGGCGCCATCATGACGGTAAAGCTCATGGAGGAACTGAAAAGGCGAGGCCAGGAGACAGGCTTGGTCACCATGTGCGTCGGAGGGGGACAGGGCGTTGCCACCGTCTTCCGGCGGCTGAACTGATAGCTCTTCAGACTGGCTTGCGCCCTTTCAGCACATCCCACAGGTACCGGGCCACTCCAGCCAGCGCTGCCCTGCGCTGGCTGTCCACCGCCAGCAGGGATAGAGCCGCTGCCAGGAAGACCAAGACAAACGCGAAGCGGTATTCGGTGTGAGGGAAGGCCAGTTGCCCACCGAACAAAACTATCAAGAAGGCCATGCCCTGCCATGAGATGCGAAGTCGTAACACTAGCGCCACTGCAAAGAGCGTCTGCACAGTGGTAAGTAGAAGCTCTACCTGTTGCCTGTGAAGAGCATAGCCGAAAAAATACATCTCATTCCCAGAGGTCAGAGGCAAGGCATGGGGCGCGCCCGCAGAGATACTGTAGGCCACGGGCAGGCTCCCTATCAGGAGCGTCCACTGGTTGACCGTGGCAGAGATGAGCATGGCTAAAGCTCCAGCAACGTCCCCACGCAAAGCGAAGTAGCTGGCCACCAACAACTCCGGTGCCTCCGAGGCCAGCGGGGCCAGCCACTGGATCAAAATAAACTCGTCAATGCCGAACTGCTCGCCCGTTGCTATGAGCCCTTCGGCAAACAGCTCGGTGGAGAAGATGATGACCCCTACAGCCCAAAGAAAAAGTAGCACTGCAACGATGCGCCGTTTGAATGCGCCCAGAGCGGCAACGGCCAGCGCCGGGCCGATCAGTTCCGGCTCGTGGTGCTCAGCCCGGCTGCTGAGCCATATGTACAAGGCAAACACACAAAACAGCACGGCGGTGTCCCAGAGGGCGATACCGCCCCTGAAGACAATTGAAACGGAGTAGAGGGCGCCGAAAAGCAAAAAGGCGAGGTCCGTGGAGACAGCCCTGCTCAGAGCCGCCGACCGACTACGGCGCTTGATCCAGAACAGGAGCACCACCAGAGGCCATCCAAGCCCCACAATAAGCCTGTTGCCGCCAGTCATGTTGGCGGTGGCATAGGCGGTGTACTGGGACCCGGGATCAGCACCGGCCTGCCAGGCCAGGTAAAAGTCCACTGCGTACTCAGGCAGGACCGCTACCAGAGCAACGAAGGCCAGCGCCAGGGCCTGGGACACATCGAGCTGTGCCACCTCAGCACCCCAGGCCAGCAAGAACGCAGCGCCCACAATCCCGGCGCCAAAAACCAAACTACCCAGCCATGGGTATAGATGAGGGCCACCAGTAAGGATAACACTCCAACTCAGGACTATGGCAGGGACACCGGTGCCAACTGCCGCTGCCAGGAACAGCCACGACTTTACATGACTCCTCACAACGACATGCTCTTCCACGGATGCCGACCTCCAAGAAAAGAGCCCGTTTCTACCGGGCTCTCCCAAATGCGGCTAAGTATACATCCTGTCAGATCCCAATGTTACTAATCAGGTAACGCACCATTCCTCTAGGTGTAGTTACTTCTACCTCATCGCCCATGGCCCGGTTCAGGAGCGCCTTGCCCACAGGAGATGCTATTGAGAGCTTCCCAGCACCTGGATTAGCCTCCCTGGATTCCACCAGTAGATAGGAGATCTCTTGACCGGTCATCACATGGCGAAGCAGGATGCGGGATCCCACAGCTGCCTTGACGTGGGCGCTCTTGCGCTCCTGGGAGTTGTCGAGGATAGCGGCTCCCTTGAAGACCTCCTCCAACTCGCGAATGCGGGACTCCACCCTGCTCTGGTGCTCCCGCGCGGCGTCCAAGGGTGCGTTCTCGCTGAAGTCTTTGGTGGCTGCGGCTTTACGGATCTCTTCAACCATTTGCACTCGATCCGCCTTGAGGGATTCCAACTCCTCCTGGAGCCGCTTAAAACCGTCGGCGGTGAGGCGTCGAGCGCTTGTGGGCCTGGCGCGTTTTTGGGATGTAGCGGTCTTCTTGGTGCTACGCCGTACCTTTGCATGAGGGGCCATGTTCACCTGGGTCCAACCCTGGTGGTGCAAGTAAGACAGGAACCCTTTGAGGACAGCGAGGCGTTGGGAGTTCCATTCGCCGGTCCCTTCCAGGGTAGTGCAGTAATCCTCCACCGCTGGTGGAGTCATGGCGAGGATATCCTTGTCTCGGCCATACCATCTGACGAAGCGGGCCAACTCCTGCTGGACCGCAGCAGGGTCTTCACCACTGTATGTGGCCAGGTACTGGCTAAAGGCTTCACCCAGCGCCAGGGATGTTGTTTGGTCCAACTCTGCCTCCACGAGAGGATGACTTTTAGGTCTCGTAACACAAGATTGTAGCGGCGCGCCCCCAGGGACGTCAACTTGTCGTTGTATTCTCCGTAGAAATCCGCCGGTCAGAGCAACGCCCCTGTATTGTGGGGATAGCTTTGTCTGGCTGAGGCCAGACGTGCAGCGACCGGCCGATAAATTGACACTTTCAATCACTTGGTGATATTTTCCTCCATAACATCAACTCTTTAAGAAAGGGGCCTGCCATGACAATTGCCAAGGTGCCTGCCAGCGCCCGCGAAAGAACACGCACCGTCCTCACGGAAATAGAGTCCAAGGAGTTCGTCAAAGGCAGTGGCATTCCGGTAGTCGAGACCCGCCTGGCCAAGTCCAAGGCGGAGGCAGCGGCCACCGCACGAGAGATGGGCTTTCCGGTGGTGCTGAAGATCGCGTCCACCGGCATAGTCCACAAAAGCGACATCGGCGGGGTGAAAGTGGGACTTCGAAGCCAGGCCCAGGTCCGCGACGCATACGCCCAGATCATGGCTGCGGCCAAGAACGCCTATCCAGCCGCGACCATAGACGGCGTCTCAGTACAGCGGATGGCGGATCCTGGCGTGGAGGTCATCCTGGGCATGTCCAAAGACCCGCAGTTCGGCCCGCTGGTCATGTTCGGCCTCGGCGGAGTCATGGTGGAAGTGCTCAAGGACGTCTCCCTACGCCTGGTGCCTCTGAGCCGCCTGGACGCTCGACACATGGTGAAAGAGATAAAGGGGTATCCCATCCTCCAGGGTTACCGCGGCCAGGCCCCTGTGGACATTGGCGCTCTGGAAGACGCTCTCATGAAGCTGTCCAGGTTCGTAGAGGCCCATCCGGAGGTCAAAGAGCTAGACCTGAACCCCGTGTTTGCCTACCAGAAGGGAATAGTTGCTGTGGACGCCAGGGTGATCCTGGAAGCTGAGGAGGCTTAGCCATGCCGTGGGACTCCAAGTACCTGGAGCGTGTCTTCAATCCTAGCACTGTGGCAGTAATCGGGTCGCGCCGTGCCGACAACTACATGTGGCTACGCAACGTGAGCGATTTCAAGGGAAAGCTGTACTCAGTGCAAGTAGACCCCAACGATATCACCGGCATTGAGGAGATGGGCATCCCAAACTACAAGAGCCTGATGGAGATACCAGGCCCCGTGGACTATGCCTTGATCGCTGTTCCTAGAAGGGTGGTGCCTTTCATCCTCAAGGACGTCATCGCCAAGGGCGTCAAGGCGGCGCACATGTTCACTTCCGGCTTCGCTGAGGCCGGAGAAGAGGGTGCCGAGGCCCAGCGCCAACTCACCAAGACGGTTCGGGACGCAGGACTGGTCCTGCTAGGCCCCAACTGCATGGGCCTGTACAACCCGGAGGCCGGGCTGCGCACCGGCCCTGACCAGGAGGTCGGAAAGAGCGGCTCGGTGGCCATTGTCTCCCAGAGTGGCGCGCACCACAACAATCTGGTGCAAGCCATCCAGTCCGGCGGCGTAGGCGTCCGCAAGGGGATAAGCTTCGGCAACGCTATCGTACTGGACAGTCCAGACCTGCTGGAGTACTTCGACAACGACCCCAACACCAAGATCATCATGGCCTACATAGAAGGCCCCAAGGACGGACGTAGGCTATTCGAGACACTGCGTAAAGTAGCACAGCACAAGCCTGTGGTGCTCTGGAAAGGCGGCCAGACCGAGGCCGGCCAGAGAAGCGCAGCATCCCACACCGGCTCGCTGGCGGGTTCATCGGAGGTCTGGCGAGCAGTGGCCCGTCAAACAGGCGCAATACTGGTGGGCTCAATAGAAGAGGCTGTGGACATGGTGAAAGCCCTCTACTACTTGCCGCCGGCTTTAGGCGACAGGATTGGGATCATTGGCGGCAGTGGCGGCCAGTCCGTGTCTATGAGTGACGATTTCTCCAAGGCGGCTCTGCGGGTTCCTGTCCTGTCCCAGCCCACTCTGCAAGGCATGTCCACCGTATTCCAACTGGTAGGTGCCAGCTACTACAACCCTGTGGACATCGGCATAATCAACCGCAAGAACATGGAAACAATTGTTGACCTTCTTGTCACCGACCCTAACATAGACGCTGTGGCTGTGATGCTGGCGGCGCCCAACGGCCGGCGGAGTCCGGCTGAGGTGAAGGCCGACTTGGAAATATACAAGAACGCCATGAAGAAGACAGGCAAACCTGTCATGGCTATGTTCTGGGCGCCTGTCCCGTACAAGGATGGCGACGCTTTTCTGGACCTGGACAAGACCCTGCAAGAGCTGGGTATCCCGGCTTTTGCCAGCCCCCAGCGAGCAGCGTGGGCCCTTCGGAAGATGGTGGATTACCACGCGTTTCGCCAGGAGGCGGAGCGCTCTCCAGCGTGACGGGCATCACCAGCGCGCCGCAGGCGCACTTCTAATAGCTAATAGCAACACTCCGCCCGCGGTAGCGGAATCACCCAGGAGGTTATCGCCATGGCTAAAGTTGACACCCACTGCCACGCAGGCACCAACTGGTTCGAGCCGGTGGAGATGCTGCTGCATCAAATGGACATGAACGCCGTTGACAAGGCGGTCCTCATCCAGCACGGCGGCAACTACGACAACCGGTATATCCTGGATTGCGTGCGCCGCTACCCGGGCCGCTTTGTGGCGGTTGTGGGCGTGGATGTGGCGCGGCCAGACGCTCCCAAAACCTTGGAGCGATTAGCCAAGGAGAGCGGTGTGGTGGGGATTCGACTCCACCCCAGGGACCGCTCATCCGGTAACGACCCCCTGGCCATATGGCGCAAGGCCAGCGATCTGGGCCTGGTGGTCAGTTGCTTCCTGGTCAACCCCGAATTTGCCGCCGCGCCTGAGTTCCAAGCCCTGGTGAAATCTCTGCCGGACTGCACCTTCGTCCTGGAGCACCTGATCGGCGTATATCTGACCCGCAGCCCTGGCTCAGCCACGCCTCCATACACAGCGTTTCGCACAGCCCTGGAGTTGGCGAAATGCCCCAACACATACATCAAGTTCGGCGGCTTGGGGGAGTTCAGCATGCGGCCTTCGCCGCTGCCGCTGGAGCTTGCGTTCAACGAGGTGCCGCCACTGCTGGAAATGGCGCGGGATGCCTTCGGCACACACCGCATGATGTGGGGCAGCGACTACTCGCCTGTCAGCGGCAGAGAGGGCTACCGCAACGCCCTACACGGGCCGATGAACCACGCAGCCTTCCGCACCGAGGACGACAAAGAGTGGGCCTTCGGGAAGACCGCTCTTAAAGTGTGGAAGTTCGCCGCTAGTTGACCGCTCCGGAGATAGCCCGATCCGCTGAGTGGAACATAATACCCAGGCGTTGCCGAAATCCTCAGCGCAAAGCTGTTCAAGCCTGTGCCAGGTGCGCCACTACAGCCTTGGTGACCGCGGTGCTCCCGCCCACCGGCTGGCCGTTGGGCTGTATGGCCAGGCCGCCAGACGCCAGCGCCGACCACGCGGCCTTCTGGATCATCGCCGCGCCCTTCGCTTCCTTCAAATGCTCCAGCATCATGGCTGCGGATAAGATCTGAGAAAGCGGATTGGCTATCCCTTTGCCCATGATGTCCGGCGCAGACCCGTGTATAGGCTCAAAGTATGCCACCTTGTCACCGTAGTTCCCGGAAGGGCACATCCCCAGGCCGCCTATGGTCCCGCCACCCAGGTCGCTCAGCAGGTCGCCCAGGAAGTTCTCCATCACCATCACGTCGAAGTGCCAGGGCCGCAGCACCAGTGCCTGCGCCGCAGCGTCCGAATACAGGTACTCTTTCTCGATGGACGGGTACTCCTCGCCTATTTGCTGGAATATCTTGCGGAAGAACCAGAAACTGCGCAGCACGTTGCTCTTGTCCACGCATGTCACTCTCTGGACGTGGTCAGATGGGCTGCCGTGGCGCTGAAGCGCCATCTCAAAGGCGAAGCGAACGATGCGCTCCACGCCCTTGCGCGTCATGAGCAGGACATCCGCCATAGCCTCCTCGTTGCCGATGCCACGGCCCCGCGAAAGGTACAGCCCCTCTGTGTTCTCCCGCACGATGACATAGTCCACCTGCCCGGCCTCAACCTTGATGGGCGCTGTCACGCCGGGCCATAGCTTGACCGGCCTAACGTTGGCATACAGGTCCAGGCCGTTACGGAGCACTCCGCCCAGCAGGCCGACCTCTGTGCCGTCGGCGGCGCGGGCCCACGGCAACCCCACGGGCGCCTTGAGCACGGCGTCCGCGGTGCGGCACGCCTCCAGCGATTCATCGGTCAGCGCCTTGCCGGTGCGTTCGTAGCAAGCAACGCCGCCAAGGTGTTCTTCCAGTTCCAGGTGGAATGTCCCCAACCGCCGCTCTACCTCCGCCAGAACCTCCAGGGCGGACGCCAGTATCTCCGGGCCTATTCCATCGCCGGATATGGTAACGATATGGTAGCTACGCACATCGAACCTCTTCTAATTCTAGCGAGAAACGTTACGCACGCTCAGCCACGTTCATCGCAGCAGATTGTACTCCAATCCAGTCAACACTCACATATCCGTTGACAACATTAACGGCGGGAACAGACAATACCATAACGTCGGTGATGCCCCCCCCCTGCCGATGAACATACCACCAGCAGAAACAAGGAGGCCATTATGCTTTTCGTCGTCACGCACACCCACACTGCCGAGTCTTGTCCCGCGGGACATCCCGAGGCGCTTCATCAGGTGGCCAGCCCCGAGCACGCCAAAGAGAGCGGTGTCAAGGTCGTAGGTGCCTACATAGCCCCCGCGGAGCATACGCAGTATTTCATCCTGGAATCTGATGAATTGGGTGCGGTGGTGCGGTTCCTACGGCCCCTCATGAGCATCGGTGGGCACCGTATTACTCCCGTACAGACCTTTCAGGAGGCCCTTGGAGCACACACCGTGCAGCGACCACGCCGCAGGACGCGAAGACAAGGCTAGCCATCCGGCACCTGCTGTGCAAGAATGATGGCCAGGGAACCTGGCCCCTACAATATCTGTCGCAACGGACTGCGAGGAAACCGTCATGAGCCTGACGTCGGATGAGGCAAAACACATAGCCCTGCTGGCCCGGGTGGGCCTTACGCCCGAAGAGTTGGAGAAATACCGGTCCCAGATGGAGAACATCCTGGAGCAGTTCCAGGCGCTTCAGCGGCTCGACACCGAAGGCGTGCCACCCACCGCTCAGTCATTGCCCCTGGAGAGCGTCATGCGTGAGGATGTGCCACAGCCCTCTTTGCCCAAGGAGGACACCCTCGCCAACGCACCACGCAGGGAGGACGACTACCTCCGAGTGCGAGCCGTGCTGGAGGAGTAGGAAAACCACCGCCAGGACACATCTGTGTCTTACAACGAAGCGCTTGCCAGCAGAATAAGAGCAGCTCTGGGGCACCGAGAAGCCGTAACCGAGAAGAAGATGTTTGGTGGGCTGACCTTTATGGTAGACGGCAAGATGTGCTGCGGCGTGTTGCAAGACAACCTTATCCTTCGGGTCACTATCCAAGACTACGAAGAGGCGCTGGGCCACCCACACGCACGCCCCATGGACTTCACCGGCCAGCCCATGAAGGGATTCCTCTACATAGCGCCCACAGGCTACGCACAGGAGAAAGACCTTCAGATGTGGCTGTCCAAGGGCCTCGCCTACGTTGATACCGCGCCGCAGAAGAAAGCGCCCCGAAAGCGTATCCCCCGCTAGAAGCTGCCGTTTGTCCTCAGGCGAAGGTAACCCAGGAACTTGGCCTCAAGGTCTGGCGACTCCGCAAAAATCCCGTACCGGGCGGTAGTCAAAGTGGCGCTGGAACGCTGCTTCACGCCACGCTGGATCATGCAGTAGTGGGCCGCCTGGACTACGGTAATGACTCCCATAGGCTTCAGGTATTTGTTGATGGCCTGGGCTATCTGATGGGTCATGCGTTCCTGGAGTTGAAGGCGCTGGGAATACAGTTCGACAACGCGGGAAAGCTTCGATAAGCCCACCACTCCCCTGTCCTCTGGGTTAGGAATGTATCCTATGTGCGCCACGCCACGGAAGGGGGCCATGTGGTGTTCGCAGGTGGAAGTGAACTCTATGTTGTCCACTATGATCATGTCGTCGGTGGGCTGAGGGTAATCGTCCTTGTCCAGTTGGAAGATCACCTTGAGATGCTCGTGAGGGTCACCCTTCGCACCCTGGGTATACTCCAGCAGCGCCTCTGCCCATCGTTCCGGCGTGTGTTGAAGTCCCTCCCTCTCAGGGTCCTCTCCCAGGACTTGAAGGACCTCTTTGAGGAGCGGCGCCAGGTCTTCAATTCTTCTGCTTTTGTTCATGTGTCTACTCCTCAGCAGCAGCGTATGGAGTCTGGTCATTCACCCCTGCCCTCGCAAATGCCAAACGCCGCTCATGGCACTTGCTGCACCTGCCACAATGCCTTCCGTCCACTGGCGCAATGCAAGTGAGCGTCAAGTGAAGCGGCAGGCCTTTGTTTTCAGCGATAAGCTCTGCCTTGCTAAGTCCACTGTATGGCGACTCCACGCTAATGTCATGTTCCAGGCCCTCAGAGAGCGTCTTTCCCAGGCTGCGGAAGAACTCCGGCGTAGCATCTGCGAATGGGTTCTCGTTCAGGGAACCCGTAGCTATCCGATGAACGCCATTTATGCTGCACCATACAGCCGTCGGGCATATGAGCAGGATGTTCCTCCCGGGCATGTAGACCGTCCTGTCCGGCTCGCTGGCCTGAGGAACATCCTTCCCCGTTACGCTCCAGTGGTCGCCGTAGAGTGGGGCCACCGGCGACTGCAGCACAGTTATCGGCCTTACGTTGGGGCTGCGGATGGCCTTTACGAACGTCCGAAGGGCTTTAAGCTCCACGGCTTCCCAAGACAGCCCTGCCTGCACGTACACGGGAAAGACCTGGAACTTCCTGGCGTAGTCGGCGATCAGGACTGCGCTGTCCAGGCCGCCACTGGAAAGGACCGCCACTTTGTCCGTCATGCTACTTCTCTGTACGTCGCACAGTTCGCAGCGGTTTCCCAAAGCCGCACCTCAGAGACCTGCAATCCCAGTTCTCTGGCCTGCAAAAATATGAGGCGTGCCAGGTTTTCTGCGGTGGGATTCTCATCCATCAGATAAAGCGGCTCTTTCAACTCCTTCAGGAAAGGCACTGCGGGATCGTTCCTGGAAAGCACCATCCTGTGGTCCAGATTTGTGTCCACCCACCCTTTCACCACGTCCTTGACCAGCCCGAAGTCCGCCACCATGCCCATGCGGTTCACCCCGTTGGACTCCATGTCCACCTCTATGCGCCCGTTGTGGCCGTGAAGGTAACGGCATGGGCCGTCGTGGCCCACCAACCGGTGCCCGTAGGAGAAGTCTATCTGTCGTGTTATTCGATATGTAGACATAGCATGCTGACTGCCTCTCTCCTCAGCCGGATGCTAGATGGCTCCCCGCGTCTATTCTTACGCATTCCCCTGTTATGGTCTCCGACTTGAGCAATGTCACCACCATCTCAGCAATGTCTTCTACAGAACTCTCTCGCTTGAGAGGAGTGCTTGCTATTACCCTTTTCTCCCAGTCCTGCGCCCCTATATCTGCCGGCCTAATGGTCGGCCCCGGCGCAATGGCGTTGACCAGAATTCCGTGTGCGCCCAGTTCCACAGCGAAGGCGCGGGTCATGAACTGGATGGCGGCCTTGGAGGTAAGGTAAGGAAGATAATTATCGTAGGGGTGCTCTCCTGCAGCGGCGTCGCCAAAGAAGATAATGTGCCCTCGTGTCGGCCCAGGGTTCTTCATCATGGCCCGGGCGGCGTGCACCGCCAGCAGATAGCTGCCTTTGGCTTCGGCCATGGCGGTATCCCAGGCCGCAGCGTCGAGAGCCCTGACGGGCGTCCACGCGAACTGGGAGGCCAGGTCGACCACAAAGAAGAGTCCGCCGCCCAGCTTTAGTGACGCCTCGCCGACCATCCGCTCCACGTCCGCCTCTATAGCAACATCGCCCTGGACAACACAGGCGCGTTCTGTGTTAGCGGAGACCTTCTCGCAGAGCGCCTGGGCTTCCTCTTTCGACGTCCTGTAACCGATGGCTATATTGACCCCCTCTTGAGAGAGGCGCAGTGCCACGCCCTGGCCTATTCGCTTTGCCCCAACTATAAGGGCGCCCTTGCCTTTTAGCTCTAACATGCTTCTCCGCTACCAACAGCGCACCAATGAACAGATTTGATTGATAATGTTCCGCGGTGGGAAAACCTTGTATCGCTCTCAAGTACGACCAAGGCTGAATGTTTACGGGGATGCCCTAACGATGCTTCAATTATACCTTCTGCATGCCTCGCGTTGTAGCCTGCATTGCGCACAACCAGGCCTAGCCATGTATGGCAGGCTGTGCAAGAATGAGAGGCCAAGGCCCAGCCTCAAGGAAGAATAAAGCACTATGCCACAAAACCTTCACAACCTTACTGTCCACGAAGCCAGAGAGCTTCTGGACCGCCGCCAGGCGTCCTCCGTGGAGCTGACGCAGGCTTACTTGGCCCGCATCCAGGCCGTAGACCCAAAGGTGCGTGCATACGTCACCGTCACCGCCGACCAAGCGCTGGCCCAGGCACGAGAGGCCGACACACGCATCGCCGCGGGCAAAGCAGCGCCCCTTACAGGCATACCGATGCAAATCAAGGACAACATGTGTACTCGCGGCGTGGCCACCACATGCTCGTCCCGAATGCTGCAAAACTTCGTGCCCCCCTACGACGCTACCGTGGTAGCACGTCTGCGGCAGCAAAGCGCCGTCTTCCTGGGCAAAGGCAACATGGACGAGTTCGCCATGGGCTCATCCACGGAGAACTCGGCCTTCTTCCCAACGCACAACCCTTGGAACCTAGCGCGAGTCCCCGGCGGCAGCAGCGGCGGCGCTGCGGCATCGGTGTCGGCGGGCGAGGCGGTAGCCGCCCTGGGCTCCGACACCGGAGGCAGCATCCGCCAGCCTGCATCCTTGTGCGGCGTCGTGGGCATGAAGCCCACCTACGGCCTGGTCAGCCGCTACGGCCTTGTGGCCTTCGCATCGTCCCTCGACCAGATTGGCCCGCTGACCCGTGACGTCACCGACTGCGCGCTGGTGCTTAACGCCATCGCAGGCCATGACCCTCATGACTCCACCTCCCTTCCCCATCCAACGCCGGATTACACCCGCGCCCTCACCGGCAATATCAAGGGCATGCGCATCGGCGTGCCCAAGGAGTACTTCGCCCAGGGCATGGAGCCGGAAGTGGCCCGCGTAGTCCGCGAGGCCATCGGCGTCCTGGAGAAGCTGGGCGCTTCCGTGGACTGGGAGGTGTCGCTGCCATCTACGCCCTACGCCCTGGCCGTCTACTACATACTGGCCCCCTCGGAGTGCTCCGCCAACCTGGCGCGGTACGACGGTGTGAAGTACGGCTTCTCCTACCACGATGGAGAAAGCATGTGGGACGAGCTTGAGAAGACCCGCCAGCATGGCTTCGGGCCGGAGGTGAAGCGTCGCATCATGCTGGGCACCTACGCCCTCTCCTCAGGCTACTACGATGCCTACTACCTGAAGGCCCAGAAGGTGCGAACCCTCATCACGCGGGAGTTCCAGGAAGCCTTCCGTAAGTATGATGTCCTGGTCACGCCCGTCTCTCCCACGGTGGCCTTCCGCCTGGGCGAGAAGACCGAAGACCCGTTGCAGATGTACCTGAGCGACGTATGCACCATTCCGGTGAACATCGCAGGCATCCCCGGCGTCTCAGTGCCCTGCGGCTTTGCCCACGGGCTGCCCGTGGGTTTGCAGGTCTTGGGCCCCACCCTGGGAGAAGAAGCGCTGCTGCGCACCGCCCACGCGTACGAGCAGGCGACGGAGTGGCACAATAAGTGGCCAGAGGTGTAAAAATCCACACTACCGAAGAATATGGTACGCTACTTAACGGGTCAGGTAACTAAGCAGGTGCAGTCATGAACACCACGGAAAGTCGCAGCGAGGTATTCTGGATGGCCTTTTGTTCTCTCTCCAAGAAGGAACAAAGGGCAGTTTTAGAGCGCTTCTTGGAAGAGCCCCAGTTTCGCGAGGACCTGATGGACATAGCCACATTCGAGCAGCGCAAGGATGAGCCAACCAGGCCCTTCCGCGAATACCTCAAAGATCGTAGCAATAGCTCGCCGCATTGACCTATACAGTCCTCATCACACGGGTTGCTGAGCGAGAACTGGACAGGCTTCCCGCCGAGATTCACAATCGCATCACACAAAGGGTTCTGCGCTTGGAAGACAATCCTCGACAGGCAGGCACTCTAAAATTGCGAGCCCAAGAGGAATATCGAATACGGGTGGGTGACTACCGAGTACTGTATCAGATTGACGACAAGTCCCAAACTGTGACCATAGTTAGCGTAGCACATCGTAGTGAAGCCTACCGGTAAGGAGGCCATCATGACCACCCAAGACAACTTCCTGGAAATACGCGTCCTGGCCGTGGAGGGCATCCCTCCCACTGAGGGCCAGCCCGGCATGGCCGTCCAGATACATACTACTCGTGGCCGCATCAACGCCATACACCATCAGGCGCAGGAGCCAAAGGGTGCTGTCGTTTGGGTGTGGGGCGCTCGTGGTGGCTACGATGGCCCCGCCGACGGCATATACGGCGTCCTGGCGGAGGAGCTACTGCCTTCCGGCATCTCCTCCCTCCGCGTTAACTACCGCGACCCCGACGACTTCAACGAGTGCGTAATGGACACCCTGGCAGGCGTCTCCCTAATGACCAGCCTGGGCTACACCTCCATCGCCCTGGTGGGCCATTCCCTGGGCGGCGCCGTGGTAATTTCGGCGGCTCCTTTTAGCAACGCCGTCAAGGCGGGGGTGCCGCTCCCCAGCCAGACCTTCGGCGCTCAGCGAGCCGACCTGGTCGCGCCGCGATCCCTGCTCCTGGTCCACCGCGAGGACGACACCCGCCTGGGCCCACAATGCTCTCGACAAATATACGATTGGGCCAAGGAGCCAAAAGAACTGGTGCTCTACCCCGGCGCAAACCACGGCCTCCGCGAGTGCAAAGACCAGCTCCACGACATGCTGAAAACCTGGCTGGTGGACAAGCTCCGGAGCGCCTGATGCCATCCCAAAAGCAACCCAAAGACCCAGCCACTACCCAGAGCGTAGTAGCCGGTCTAGGGCCGGCCAACCCATCTTTTCGCGCCGCCCTGGAAGGACTGCGCGGCCTGTATAGGCGGATGGAGGACAGCCCTGCCTTGCAGCTTCGTACAACCCAGTGGCGGCGCTACCTGGCCCTAGTATACGGCGAGGAGACAGGCGACCCGGAACTTTTCCTCAAACATACCTACCTGGCCCTGGTAGCCAGGCTCCTGGCTGCGGTGAGCTTGGGTGTAGCAGCTACACTTTCCGATAGAGAGCTTTCTGAAATCGTCACAGGAGAGTACTTCCAAGACCGCCACGGCCTGGTCAACTTCGTGGAGGAGGACTTCTTCACCTGGCCGCTCTTGGAGCCTTCACACCAGGACGGCCTGGCGCTTCTCCGCAGCCTCTTGAATACCCTCGAGACCTCCGACTTCTCACAGGTTAAGGAGGACGTGCTCAAAGAGCTATACCCGGACCTGGTTGACCCCTCCGACCGCCACGACCTGGGCGGGTACTGCACTCCCGGCTGGCTGGCCGAGATGGTGCTGCGGGATGAGTTACATTTGCCTGAGGACCCGCATCGCAGCCTGCTGGACCCCTCCTGTGGCTCAGGCACCTTCCTCTTCACCGCCATACGCCTCATGCGCGAGGCCCTGGCAAAAGAAGACATGGCCCCTGCCGACATCCTGCAGCACATCCTGGACAACGTGGTGGGCATGGACGCACATCCCCTGGCGGTTACCATCGCTCGCACCAACTATCTGCTGGCCCTGGGCGACCTCCTGCGCTCCGACCGTGGTGAGATCACCGTCCCAGTCTACCTGGCCGACTCCATCAAGCTGCCCGAGACCACAGCCGCTTCCACCTTTGCCATTGAGGCAGAACCCACCATCTTCCTCCATGTCCCTCACGCCCTGGCCATGAACCCTGAAGGCTTTGACTACCTGCTCCCCCGCATGAAGAACAAGTACGGCAGCCGTAGCTATCTGCGCGACTCCAGGCAGGAGGCTCATGACCGCGTTATGCTCTCTTTCCACAACTTCCTGCTGGCACGCGGCAACTGGCGCAAGCCCTTCTACCTCTCGCCGGAGGATGCGGAGGTCATGGAACAGACCCAGTTGGTGCTGCTGGATCTCATGGCAAAAGACAAAGGCACTCTTTGGTTCTTCATCCTGCGCAACGCCCTGCGTCCGGTCTACCTGAGAGAGCAGCAGTTCGACATCGTGGTCGGCAACCCGCCCTGGTTGGCACTTGACGCCATTCGCGACGCTGAACAGCAGCGATGGGCCATGAAAATGCTGGAGCAATACGGTTTGTCCAAATCCGCCACATCAGACAAGGCTACTATGGCAGACCTCTTCTTCGCCCGCGCCGCCGATCTTTACCTGAACCACGGTGGCCGGATAGCCTTCGTCATGCCACGCTCTGCCATAAGCCAGAAACAGCAGGCCGTCCAAAACACTCAACTCTCTCTCCAAAAGGTCATCGACCCAAAAGACGCCTCAGTCCTCTCAAACATCCCAGCTTGTGTAGGGGTTGCGCAGAAGAGCGGTTAGGCAGATGAAGGACGCAGGATGACATCATAACCACATGTAGGGGGAATTCATGAATTCCCCCTACATTCGTCATTGCAAGCCTTAAGCAGCCCTCAGCGCGCCTTGCTGGGCGTAGCCGCCTTGTGGCCGTCCCGAACAGCGAACTGCTTGAGCAGGCCCTCCACCGTATCCCTGAACCCGCTGTACTCCAACTCGTGGTAGGGGAGCATGGCCGCACCCGACCACCCCTGCTCCCGCATCGCCAGCGCCTTCTCCTGAGCCTTGGCGCGCACTACGTCCCAGGCCGGGTTGGCAAAGAAGTCGATGTGGCCGTCGGAGAAGAAGCCCTTGGCATCCAAGGAAAACCCTACGCACGAGACCAATGGCAGGCAGTAGACCCCTGTCACTGGGGTGTTCAGGGGCACGGGCATCAACGGCATCACGTGAGAACCCCGTGCGTCGCCGCCAACGTAGTGGGCCTTGGTGTATGGCGACACCAACTCCTCAGGCGCAGGAAAGATGCCCTGGTTACGCACCAGGGCCACTGGGTCGTCTTTGCCTGTGTACGTCCCCGCAATGTTGTGCAGACGCATTGCGGATACCGACACCGCCGGCTCGCCGTCCGTGCGGGAGTAGATGGAGTCTATCCCGAACCGCTCGTTGTCTCGCAGGAGCATGGAAATCTTGTAGTAGTCCTCTGGGGCGTTGAGCGAGATGATGCTGTCGCCCTCGGCGTGGTCCATGTCTATGATGTTGAAGGTGAATCCTTTGATCAGCTTGGGCAGCATCAGTCCAGCACAGTACATGGGATCGGCAAACCCCAGAAAGAGTGGCAAATTATATGCTCCGGGGCCGCACTTATCCCCGGCGAACATCATGAATGACTCCGCCGGACGAACCTTGTTGGTCTTGACTGGGTTGTGCTCGAACTCCAGTTCCGCCACCGCAGGGCCTGCGCCCCTCAGGTTGCCCGACGGCGCGTCTACCAGCAGGTCCTGCCCAGCTCCGTAGAGGCCGTACTTCTGAGCGATGGCCGTGGCATCCAGGAAGGTCTTCCAAGCGAACTGGTGGACGTCCGTGTTGTCCTTGCCACGGGTGTGAGACATCAACAGGGCAATGTCGTCACCAGTATGGGATACAAAGCCATCTATGATCAGCCCTTTTCTGACGGCGTCCTGTACTGCATCGCGGGCGGCTGCCATCATCCTGTCGGATGGTTTGGTGTGCCCACCGATGGAGCCGACGTCCGCTTTGAGGATAGACAATGTGATTTTCATGGTGCCCCCTTCTTACGACCGCTGGTTGTCCACGTCAGTCTAACAGCCACTAAAGGAACGGGTCAAGAAAAAAGAGCCCCCAGAGCGGGGCAAGCGATTCCGGCGATGACCCGGGTAGCGCTCACAACTTTACTGTGCCTGTTCTTTCGGCACTCGCCGTCACAACAAAAACGGCCAAAACTCTGCGGCTGTTGCATTGACGTCTCATGTCAGAGCATATAGGATTTGGCTGACTGGAATCGGAAAGAGGTGCATAGTCTTAAGATAGGGAGGATGCATGCATTCAAGCCTTATCGGGAAAGTGCAAAAGGCCCAGTGGTATGCAGAGGAACGCGAACGGCTTAGCTTCGTCCAGTTCAGGGCTTCTTTCCGCGGCGATCATGACAGCTATCAGATGACTTACGACGAAGGCAAATGGGCTTGCTCCTGCGAGCATTTTAGCGGCTACCAGGTCTGTAGCCACGTAATGGCCACCGAGCGCATGCTGGAGAGAATGATCCCCAGCCTGTCAGCCGCCGAAGAGTAAGCGGCCGGGCCATTCCAGGCTCAACGGCGTACCGCCCTGGAGCGTTCCGCCAGCAGCATTATCGTTGCCTACTCCGAGAACCGGCGGAACACCAGACAGGCGTTCTGTCCCCCAAAACCAAAGCTGTTGGACAACACTACATCCACCTTCTTTGCTCTTGCCTGGTTCGGCACGTAGTCCAGATCACACTCCGGATCAGGAAACTCGTAGTTGATGGTGGGGTGAATCACCCCCTCCTCTATGGTCTTAACGCAAACAACTGCTTCCATGGCGCCCGCCCCACCCAGGGCGTGACCTATCATGGACTTGGTGGAACTGATAGGTACTTTGTAGGCCACCTCCCCAAACACCCGTTTGATGGCCCTGGTTTCGGAAGCATCGTTCAAGGGCGTAGAAGTGCCGTGGGCATTGATATAGTCCACCTCGGCAGGCGTTACCGCCGCGTCCTGGAGCGCCCAGCTAATAGCCCTCGCAGCACCAGCGCCGTCCTCGTCAGGCTGCACCGGATGGTAAGCGTCGGAGGATACGCCGTAGCCAGCCGCCTCAGCCAGTATCCTGGCTCCGCGGCCCAGGGCATGCTCCAAGCTCTCGAGGACCAGAATGGCTGCGCCCTCGGCGGGCACGAATCCGTCTCGTTGTGCGTCGAAGGGCCGGCTAGCCTTCTCTGGCTCTTCATTCCGGCTGCTCAGGGCCCGCATGACGCTGAAGCCCGCCAGCCCCAATTGGCTTATTCCAGCCTCCGTCCCGCCGGCGAGCACAACGTCGGCTTTCCCGCGACGGACCACCTCCACCGCTTCTCCTATGGATTGCGTTGACGCGGCGCAGGCTGTGGTGATGGTGGAGGTATAGCCCTTGGCCCCGAAGATTCGGCTCACCGTCCCCGCCGCCATGTTGGGCAGGATCATAGGGAAGAAGAAGGGGCTGATGCGCATCCCGCCCCGCTCCACCAGGACGCGGGCCGCTTCTTCGATAGTGGGAAACCCTCCGTTGCCGTTGCCCAGCAAGACTCCTACCTTTTCCCTGTCTTCCTGTTCCAAGTTAAGCTGGGAGTCTTGCAAAGCCATGCCAGCCGCGGCCACTGCCAGTTGGGTGAAACGGGCCATCCGGCGCGTTTCTTTTGGGGATATGAACTGCTCAGGCTCGAAGCCTTTCACCTGGCCGGCGATACGGCACGGATATCCAGTAGGGTCGCACAGGGTCATGGGGCCAATGCCGGACCGTCCAGCCACCAAGTTCTTCCAGAACTCAGCGGCGGAAAGGCCGAGGGGCGTTACCGCTCCCAAGCCAGTCACTACTACCCGTGGACGATGGTGGGTGAGGTGCATGAGTGCTCCTAAGGGACTACTACACCGGGCAAAAGAGTGGGGTAAAGCTCCGGCCGGATTCCCAGGATCGCCTCTCGTGCCTCCGCCGCCACGAAAAGGGAGCCTGTGGCTACCACCAGGTCTGCTGCTTGGGACTGTCCCAAAGCGTGGGCCAACGCAGAGCGCACGCCGTCCACTGCAACTGCTTTGGCGCCTGCCGCACGGAAACCCTGCGCCAGGACACTGGCTTCCACAGCCCGGGGGTGGCGTGACCTGGTGGCTACCACCAGGTCTGCCCCTGGGGACAGCTCTCGTATGATACCGGGGATGTCCTTGTCGGTGGAGACGCCCACCACATACGTTAGCCGCCGGAAAGAAAGGTACTGGCGCACCGCTTCCCGCAGCTTGCCCGCTGAGTAGGGGTTATGGGCACCGTCGGCCACCACCAGAGGGTCTCGCCGGAGCACCTCCATTCTCCCTGGCCAGCGCACCGATCCAAAACCACGGTGCAGTGATTCGTTGGAGATGGAGAAACCCAGCCGATCCAAGACGCGCAGCACCGCCAGTGCTGTGGCCGCGTTTTCAATCTGATGCTCCCCCAGCAGCGGAGTGCGCAGATGGAATTCACCCCACGGCGTGACAACGGTGAAGCTCTGCCCGTCTAGATCGTGCGAGTCCAGACCCCACCTGCACTCCCGCCCCACGGACACTAGCTCTACGCCCAGTTCCCGGCAGGCCTGCTCCAGCACTGCCATTACCCCTGGCTCCTGGGGGCTCGTAACCGCCACCGTACCAGGTTTGATGATGCCGGACTTGTCTCTGGCTATCTGTTCCACGGTGTCCCCCAGTATCTGGGTATGATCCAAGCTGATGGACGTGAAAACGCACACCGTGGGCTGCACAAGGTTGGTGGAGTCCAACCTGCCGCCCAGTCCCACCTCCATAACCTGGAACCCCGCCCTCTGGTGGTGAAAGTGAAGAAATGCCATAGCTGTCAGCATCTCGAAAGTGGTGATATCCCCGTGGGCGCCCTGAGCGCTGATGGACTCCGCCACAGGGCATATCTCCTCTACCAGAGAGGCGAACGCCTCCTCTGGTAGAGGCTCCCCGTTAAGCTGGATCCGCTCTCGAAAAGTGTGCAGGTGGGGGGAGGTGAACAATCCTGGCCTGTAGCCCTGGGCTGCCAGGACAGAGGCTATTGTGGCGGCTGTGCTGCCTTTGCCCTTGGTACCGGTAACGTGCACAGTGGGAATTTGGAGGTGGACGTTGCCCAAACGCTCCATTAACAGCCGCATGCGTCCCAAGTCGTAGCGGCGAGGTGAGTGGGCTGTGCCAGAGACTCGTTCCAGGTCCGTCAGGCTAAGGAGCTTGGACAGAGCATCGATATAGGTCATGAGTATCTATTCAGGTAGGCCGTTGGTGATTCCCAGAAGCCCTCAGTGGCTTCTCATCCGCCTGGGCGCGAAACCCAGCAGGGTTCGCAATGCGTCTGTGTATGATATTCGAGATATGTAGTCAATGTTATCTCCCATGGCCCTGGGAGTAAAGCCAAACATCCGCCGCACCGCATCTTGCTGGGTAACATTGTTGGCGGCAAGCATCCTCAACTGGTGGGACGTGGCGGGAGGGTGTGGCAGAGTCTTCTCCATCATCCATACCAGGCGGCGCATGATTGGCATGGGCATGTGGACATTTCGCCGGCGTATCCCGTAGGTCTTGGCAATTGTGTCTATGATCTCCTCATAGGTCATATAGGTCGGCCCGCCAACCTCCACGGTGCGACCCCGCAGGTCTTCTCTATCCAGGGCCTGGACTATGCACTTCGCCAGGTCCTGGACATGCAGCGGCTGGAACTGGGTCTTGCCATCTCCAGGTATCGGCACCACAGGCGATGCCTTAACAACACCCGCCAGTGTCGTAATGAACTCATCACCATCACCGAATAGAACCGTGCTTCGAATAATAGTGTATGGAACGCCGCCGTGGACTACCGCCTCTTCCCCCCGCCATTTTGACTGGAGATATGGGAAACTCGGGTCGTTGGCGGCTCCCACGGCGCTCAATTGAACAACGCGCTGTACTCCGGCCTGCCGTGCTGCCTCAACTACGTTTGCCGTTCCCTGGTGGTTCACTCTTTCAAAAGTGAGGCCTCTTCGTTCTCTGATCACAGCCACCAGGTGTAATACAACGTCTACGCCTTCCATGGTCCGCGGCCAGGAAGCAGCATCCCTTACGTCGGCGTAGCAGACCTCAGGTCCAACGCCTGTCTGGGGACGGTCGCCGCCGGGCCGGTGGAGCACCGCGCGAACCGGTACCCCTTTCTCTGTCAGGGCTTGCACCACGTGGCGACCCACAAATCCTGTGGCCCCCGTCACCAGAACGCGTTGCGTGTTGCCCTCCCCACAGTGAATAGCTCCATACCAAGCTAATGCTGTACTGGCGGCGTTACAATGGCTGAATGGGGTGTCAACGAGTCTTGCGGGCTGCCTTACGCCGTCAGATGCCAGCTACGAAACAACGACGCATGTCACCGTTTTTTGCACGCCTGGTAATGGGTGCACCCTATCGCTCAAAAATCCGTGGAGAGCCGGGAGATCCACAGTCTCTACCAAAACGATCACGTCGTAAGGTCCGGTCACACGGTCAGCAAACCGAACCTCATGAACGGGCTTCAAGAGTTTGGCTATGTTGCCCCCGGTGCCTACGGTTGTTTCAATTAGAATATACGCTTTAAGCACAAGCTGCCCTCTTCGTTGACCTCATATTAACACAGTTCGCCGTTTGATTAGAACTGCCTTGTAGATAGCAGTAGATAGCACATGATTGGGACACCGGGGAAGTGTTCAATGAAATGTCCCGTAAGAAGCACGTGACGTTGGACACAGAAGCACAGCTACTCCTGCCCGCACAACTTGGCATTCGCCCTGGACCACGAACAGGGCCCATCTAAGAAGCCTTGAAGGCGGCTACATCCGCTCCGGCGCCGCCATGCCCATGATGGAAAGACAGCGACCCAGAACAATGCGGCACGACTCCACCAACTTCAGCCGTGCCAGGGTGACAGCCTGGTCAGCCTCATCGCTGGAGACAACTCTGCACTGCTGGTAGAACCAGGGAAATGCGGTGGCCAGTTCCGTGGCGTACCGTGGCAGGTGGTGAGGCTCCAGGGTTTCCGCCATGTTCTCGATAAGCTCTGGGAAGAGGAGCATCTTCTTGATAAGCGCGGCTTCTGCGTCATTGGCCAGAAGCGCCACATCACCCTGGGAGTAGTCCAGGCCACGCTCCCGGGCCAGCCGCATGATGCCGGCGATGCGGGCGTAGGCATACTGAACGTAGTACACAGGGTTGTCCACCGATTGTTGCTTGGCCAGCTCCAGGTCGAAGTCCATTTGGCTATCAGGGGAACGGGACAAGAAGAAGAACCGGCATGCGTCCGCCCCCACCTCATCCACCAGTTCTCGCAGAGTGATGAGGTCGCCGGTGCGCTTGGAAACCCGGACCGCCTCTTCCCCGCGCTTCAGGGTGACGAGCTGGGAGATAAGGATGGTAAGGCGCGCTGGGTCCACGCCCAAAGCGCCCACCGCTGCCTTTACGCGCGAAACGTGGCCCTGATGGTCTGCGCCCCAGATGTCGATGACACGGTCGAAGCCGCGTTTCACGAACTTGTTGTAGTGGTACGCTATGTCCGAGGCGAAGTAGGTAGGCTCGCCGCTGCTGCGCACCAGTACGTTGTCCTTGTCCTCGCCCAGGGCGGTGGAGGTGAACCACGTGGCCTCGTCCCTCTGTGCAAGGTAGCCTCCATTGCGGAGGGCTTCCATGACCGTGGCGTACTCGTCGCCCTGGTGGTACAGAGTCTGCTCGCTAAACCACACGTCGAACTCCACCCCAATCCGGGACAGGTCCTCCCGGATCCGGGCCAGCATCTTCTGCACCCCTACCTTGCCAATGGCGGCCACAGCATCCAACTCCGGCATCTCCGCAAAACGGCTACCCTCCTCGGCAAGAACCTCCTGGGCCAGATCCATCATGTACGTGCCCATGTAGCCGTTCTCCGGCATCTGGGCCTCGCGACCCAGGGCCTGGAGGTAGCGGGCGTAGAGGGAGCGGTAGAAAGCGTTCATCTGAGCGCCGGCATCGTTGATGTAGTACTCGCGGCAGACACGATGCCCAGCCGCAGTCAGGACGCTGGCCAGGCCGCTGCCCAGAACGGCGCCTCGGGCGTGGCCCACGTGCACCGGGCCCGTGGGGTTGACGCTAACGAACTCCACCTGGACGTGCAGAGGCTTCTCTGGCTGCAGGTTGCCGTAGTTGCCGCCTTGCTGAAGAACGACCTCCACCTGCTGTTGGAGCCACTGGATGGTCATGGCAAAGTTGATGAAGCCAGGCGGTGCAACCCAGATGCGCTGAAAGGCGTCGTCGTGGGGAATTAGCGGCACCAGCCGCTCCGCTATGCTCATGGGGTTCATGCGGGCGACGCGCGCCAGACGCATGGGCAGGCTGGTGGCGAAGTCCCCATGCTCGGCATTCTGGGGGTGCTCCACCTCAATAGCCGGAATAGGGCCAGCGGGAAGGTGCCCCAGGCGTTGGGCTTCTTCCACCGCCCGGGCAACAAGCTTGGCTATGCGCTCTTTCATTAACATGTGTGATAGACACAATAATACCATGACGGGGCGGAGCATCCAGGTGTATTTGGCCACGGATTCTAACCACCGTGGTTACCGATTTTCAGTGCGCCCTTGCCCTCTTGTGCTCATGATGTATAATATCCACGTTTAGCATTCTGTGGTCATAGGTTACCAATAGCTCCCAGCAGTTCCTTACCCTGCTTGCCGTTGGCTGACCGGTAAGACCCAGCAGTTCTTAGGAGGTACATCCCGTGGCATTCCAGGACAAGGAACTAGTGTGTGTAGAGTGTGGCCAGACGTTCACGTTTACGGCAGGCGAGCAGGGGGTTTACGCCAGCCGTGGACTCCCCAATGAGCCGCGCAGGGGTCCCCCCGATCGGCGCAGCCGCAGGGACCGGCGAAGCAGCGAAGGCGGCGGTTTCCGCACCAGGGAGATGTATCCCGCCGTATGTGCCAACTGCGGCGCGGAGACTCAGGTCCCCTTCAAGCCTACCGGGGTTCGTCCTGTCTACTGTAGCGATTGCTTCAGCCAGATGGGCTCCAACCGGTAAGCGCACCCCAATAGCAACCTAGCGAGCCAACTCCAATGGCAAGGCTGGCCCTTGGGAGTTGGCTCGTGCTGTTAACAAATCTCCTGCATCGCTCCGTGCTTGCGCTGCTTTCGGTTCTGACTGTGTCTTTGCAAGGTACGTAGGTGTCTCCTGTTGCCTGACTGCATTGTGGTACCATACTTCCGCTATTCGTTAAGCACTACACAGGAGAGTCCAATGGCTACCGGCCCTTTGAGCGGAATACGAGTACTGGACCTCACCCGCATACTGTCCGGCCCCTTTGCAACGATGATCCTGGGCGACCTTGGCGCAGAGGTCATCAAAATAGAGCACCCCAACGGCGGAGACGGGACTCGGGGCAATGGCCCTTTCCTGGCCAACGGCTACAGCAGCTACTACATGAGTATCAACCGGAACAAGAAGAGCATCACCCTGGACCTGTCTAAGTCCAGAGGGAAAGAGATTCTTCTGGGGCTGGCCAAATGCTCTGATGTCTTGCTGGAGAACTTTGTGCCGGGGACTATGGCTAAGTTTGGCCTGGACTACCCAGTACTGGAGCAAGTGAACCCCGGCATCGTCTACGCCTCTATATCCGGCTTCGGGCAAAACGGCCCATACGCCAAAAGGCCGGCCCTGGACGTCATTGTCCAGGCCATGGGCGGCATCATGAGCATCACCGGAGAAGCAAATGGCGGCCCAGTGCGAGTAGGCGCCTCCATTGGCGATATCACGTCCAGCCTCTACTGTGCCATAGGGATACTGGCGGCCCTTCAAGAGCGCAACGCCAGCGGCAAAGGGCAGATGTTGGACATCAGCATGGTGGAGTGCCAAATAGCCATACAGGAAAACGCCTTCTCGCGCTATTTCGCCACAGGAGAGGTGCCACAACGCCTGGGCACGCGGCACCCATCCTATACACCCTTCCAGGCCTTCAGGACCAAGGATGATTGGATCGTGATCGCCACCACCGGCGCGGAGCAATGGTCGCTCCTTTGCGCGGCCTTGGACCGCGTGGACATAATGAATGACGAGCGATTCGAATCCGGTTGGCTGCGCACCCAGCACTATGCGGAGTTGGAGCCTATACTGAACGAGATATTCCTCCAGAAGACCACAGCCGAGTGGCTGGAGACCCTCACTGCCATGGACGTCCCTTGCGGGCCGGTAAACTCCATTCAGCAAGTGGTCAACGACCCCCATGTGGTGGCAAGCCACACCTTCACCGAGGTCTCACACCAGGTGCTGGGAAGCCTCAAGACGATTGCCTCTCCTCTTCGCCTCTCCCGCACTCCTGCCAGCGTGGATCTGCCCGCCCCAGACCTGGGCCAGCATACGAACGAGGTATTGGGAGAACTCGTGGGCTTGAGTCCTGAGGAAGTAGAAGAGCTTCGCGCTCAGAAGGTCATCTAGGAGGAGCCGTTTCCTCCACCGCCTTCTGGAACTCCTCCGGCTGGTTCAAGTCCAGCAGCACCTCTGCATCCTCCACTTCGATTCGCGCCACCTCCGCCCTGTGACGCTGGACTACCTCCCGCAGCCCTTGCCGCGACTCGCGGACACGTATCAGTTCCGGTAGCAGCGTCTTAGAAAAGATGATGGGATGCCCGCCTTTACCCTTGTACGCAGGATAGGTGATAAGGCAGCCTAATCGCCGGTGAAGCGCCACGACCTGACTCAGGGTCTCGGGCGACCGTGGTTGGTCTACCGCCAGTACCAGGATGGCTTCAGCTTGAGGGTCAACATGCCGTAGCCCCGCTCGCACGGAACTGCTTTTGCCTGTGCGATACCTCAGGTTGAGGACGGCCCTGGCATTCGGGAAGGCTTCCACCAGGGGACGTAGCCTCTCCGCACGATAGCCCAATACAACCACAACCTCCGAGACGCCTGCATCCAGGAGCGCCTGTATCTGGTACCTGATGAGAGGAGAGCCACGCCAGGGGAGCAACGCCTTCTGGGTGCCCATGCGAGTAGACTCGCCTGCGGCCAACAGGATAGCAGAAACGCGCGCCAGCATACCCGCGGAGCTACGCTCCTGTTGCAAGCAAACGCTCCTCTTAATAGCAGCTATTTGCCGGTGACGGCGGCCTTGGTCTGAGCCTTCTGCACCTTGTTATAGATACGCATGAGCTGCTTCTCGGACAGCTTCATGGACTGGCCGGAGCCTCCCAGTCGGAACTGGACCACCTCCGCCATGATGCTGATAGCTATCTCCTCCGGAGTCCGGGCCCGGATGTCCAGGCCTATGGGCGCGTGGATGTCTCTCATGCGCTCCAGAGGAACGCCCCGCTTCAGCAGCTCCTCGTATATGAGTACGACCTTGCGCCTGGATCCCACCAGTCCCACATACCCTGCCTGGCTGCGGGCCGCTGCTTCCAGGGCCAGGTCGTCGTACCTGTGGCCCCTAGTGGCTATGATGACAGCAGTATTCTTATTTACGGGGAAGCCGTCGATGCCGGTGCCATAGTCGCCCACGGCCAGAGCCTCGGCCTCTGGAAACCTCTCCTGGTTGGCAAACTCCGGGCGGTCGTCCAGAACGAAGAGGCGGAATTGCAGCATCTGCGCCAGAGGAGCCAAGGCACGGCCAATGTGGCCCCCGCCCATGAGCAACACCGAGGGCGGCGACGTGTATGCCTCCACAAACAGCTCTGTGCCGTCGGCGGTGAGCACGTGCTCGCACTGGCCGTAGGCAGCCAAGCGCCCGGCAGTCTCCACCGCCAGGTGGTCCAGCTCTGGCCTACCAAGAGTGCCTTGTAGGGTTCCGTCGGTCTTCAAGAACAGCTTTGACCCTGTCAGCCCGCCCGCGGTGCCTGGCTTGATGAGGGTGGCCAGGGCCACAGAGTCGCCTCCGTCATACGCATGGACGATATCCTGGGCGACGGGAAGAAACTTCTGAGGTTCCCAGACCGGGTCTATGAGGAAGTACATGGTGCCGCCGCATACCAGGCCATCCCGAGCGGCGATTTCCTCGTTCAGGTAGTACTCCTTGTACTCAGCGCCGCCGTGGTCGCGCATGATCTCTTTGACGGCGAACCAGATGTCCCCCTCCACGCAGCCGCCGCCCAGAGTCCCCACTCCGGAGCCGTCCTTGCGGACCAGCAGCTTTGCTCCAGGCTTCTGGGGCGTAGAACCTTTGGTTCCCACTACCGTAGCAATAGTAAATGGCTCACCCAGTTCACTGAGCTTTAAGGCTTCTCGAAATACAGGTTGCATTGGCAGTTCACCTCAGTCGCTAGCTTCACCGTGCGTTCGGGGCGTCCTGGAAGATTCCCTGGACGTTGCCTTCCGGGTCTGCAATGACCGCTGCCCACCCTATGCCTGGGACCGCCATCTTGGGCTGCAGCACCGTGCCACCGCGTGCCGTCACCTTGGCAATAGTATTATCAATGGAAGCTACACCGATATAGTTCATGGGCTTGTCCTGCGGGCCCGTACGCTTGTACATCCCGCCATTCATGCCAGGCTTCCCTTGTTCAGCCGTCTGCACCAGGATGTACTCACCGCCAGGCATTCCAGGCATTGGCGTCCTCTGGAACTGCCACCCAAAGGCATCCCTATAGAACGCCATCATCTTGTCTGGGTCATCGGCTGGGATCTCGAAATGGACGAAAGTGTCTGGCATATCCCCTCCTCCTGCGCTGAGAGTGTAGCCTCCTCCATATTGCAAGGCACCACCCGCCCCGGCGACGTATCTAGGATACCAGAGGCCGCGTTAACGGCGCAAACGCCGCTCCAGTCACTGTTCTCTCTGCTTCTGCGTCATAACCATGCCCATCCACTACGGTCAGGATTTGCCAGCAAGCTGAACCACGTGCTGTCAGGCTTGTGAGATACCAGCCGCCGCTGCTATAGTTGTCGTGGTGCGATTGAGTCACTATTAGGAGCATCCTCACCATGACGATTCCCCTCCCAGAGCAGCAAGGTCGCGTCCTTTGTGGCCCCCCCGTGCCAGATTCACTGCGTGCTCATCCGCTCCAGGTACGAAGACATTCGGGAGTACTCTAGCCCATGATGAGAGATACTACCCCTGTCATTGTCCTGGTCCTCTACGACGCCCATGGGCCGCAGATGCCCGCGCTTGCCCAGGGCGTGGTCGAGGGCATAGCTCGGATTGCCGGAGCGCGCCCGGTGCTGAAGCACGTCAACCATGCCGGCCTGGAAGACATCACGTCAGCGGACGCCATTATCCTGGGGTCTCCCAACTGGAACGGCCCGACGGGCTTCCTCAAACGGTGGCTGGACGATCGTGGCGACCTCTGGATGGAAACCACGCTGGCCGGAAAGATCGGGGCGGCCTTCACCACAAGCCGAGGACGGCATGCCGGCATGGAGCTAACCCTGCTGAGCCTCATCCACTGGATGATGGCCCACGGCATGGTGATCGTCGGGCTGCCATGGACCGACCGCATGGAGGTCTCCGGCTCCTACTACGGCGCCACCGCCGCAGGGCAGGTCACGGAAGACGACCTGGAGCAGGCCAGAGTTCTGGGCCAGCGGGTGGCAGACCTGGCCCTTCGCCTGAAGCAGCGCTAGGCGTCTCGCAATACCAGGTGCTTGAACAGGCCTGGGTGCACCTCTTGGACAGCCGCCATAGCCGCAGCGATGACTGGCCGTATGGAGAAGTGGGCTTGTGGCCCGGTGCGCAGCTTGAACAGGTGATAGCACTCCCGCAGGTTCATCTTGGCCAGCACGCGCCGCTTGTGGGCATGAGTCACCAGGTACTCCGCTGCGCGCGGTAGCTGCGACTGCACAACACGGAAGGCGTCCTCGGCGCGGCGCACCGCTGTCTCGAACTCATCCTGGAGACCGGCATCCTTCACCAGAGGCGGCACCACGTATCCAAGCTCCACCGTCGGCGGCTGCGGGATGTAGGTCTGCATACGGTGGCGCTTGAACTCCCGGTACGCCCCGTAGTCCATGACCAGCTCAAAGGTGTAGTCCACAGTCTCCAACTCCCGTACCGGTGCATCGTGGGGGCCAAGCTTCTCCAGAGCGCGGTCTACGACGTGCTGGCGCTGCTTGGGGGACATCTGCTGCACCTGCCGCCATATCTCGCTGTAGGGCTGGTGGCCGTAGCGGTATAGCAGGGCCGCCGCCAGCTTGGCCTCGGCATCGGGGTCGTAGTGGACAAGGGTTGCTTCCGCATGAGAATCGTTGCCTGGCTCCGCGAATGGCAGGGACATCTCTTGCTGGGCATCGCGGGTCGCCGCCAGGTAGTCGTTAGGCTCGGCGTACTTGATAAGGGTAGGGGTTATCGTGCGGCCCTGCTCCTTCAACGCCTCGCCAAGCCATCGCTCCTCCGCCAGGTCCGAGGAGAGCAGCTTGGTGATGGCGTGCTCCAGGGAGCGGGCGTTCATGGTGACACCGACGTTGGTGAGGGTGGCGGCGGGAAGCAGGAATCGCGCCGAGTCGGTGGCCTCGCGGCGGATGCGCAGATTGTAGGCGGAGTCGCGCTCGCCGGACTCGTGCGGTCGCACCGTCGACAGGTGCTGGCGTAGGCCGTCCACCATACGTCCATACGCCTGGAAGAGGGCGTCGCAGGCGTCCACGTAGGTCTGTCGCATGGGATGGCCGTCTAGCTCCTGGGGGACGTGGTAGTAGCCGGGCTCGATGACCTGGTAGCGGGAGGACTTCTCGGTGTAGGAGGCCAGGCGGTTGTCCTCCAGGGTGTCGCAGGCCAGGCGGGAGATATTTTCCACGGCCATGTGAATGATGGCGTGCTCGGCGACGGAGGCGTGGCCGTAGTTGAGGACCCATCGCTCGTGGAAGTCCGCCGCCTTCTCCGCGGTCACGACGCGGGCTATCTCATCGAAGGGTTCAGGACGGCGGGAGGTCATGGCGAAGACCACGGCCATCTGCTCTTCCGTGAGCTGCCGCGGGTCCAGGGGGTATATGCGAGGCGATGGGGTCAAGGATGGCTCCTGTGATGGCTGCTCCCATGATAGAGGTGCGGGAGAGGAGCCGCAAGGCGAGGGACGTATGTGAAAGCGAGGCTTTGATTGTCTTCCTTTGGGACTGATTATTTGCAGCGAGAAAACGCTGATTCCAGATACGTGACACGTAGGGTTCTGTTGATTGTTTTTCTGAGAGACAGCCAAACCGACACGCGGGCATACGGGCAACGATGGCGACGGCATTCATGAGGATATGATAGGCTGCGGGCTGCGGTATGGGATAGGGGGAGATGGCAGGGGGGAGCGGGATTCAAATCCTGGTAGGCGTAACGCGGTGTTTAGCGCCTATCAGCTCGCGGCGTTTGCCGCTTGCTCGATTAGGCGGCATCGCTCGATAAGTCGGTCGAATGGCACTGCGTCGTCCAACAACAACCCGCCTTCTCGCATCTGGTGATAGTCCTCAGACAACTGATCAAACGCACCGTCGGTGGGGACAAGCTGTAGACTGCCTTCGACGGCTGCATGATAGTCAATGACAACTCCATGGACGTCCTTCTCACGAAAGAACCTCTCTTTTTCAGCGGCTACTCGTTTGGCGATGTCCCGAGCTCCGACTGCGGCAGCGACGTAGCCGGCTTCGTACAAACTGGCGAGGTCATACCAATGGCGAGCAAATCGTTCTGGTATTTCGTGTTTGGCACAGCAGACATGTATGGCAGTTGCCTTCTCCCAGAAGGTTCTTTCAATTGACATGACGCGAGGGCTTGCGCGGGGAAATGATAGCACCGACAGGTGTTGCGCAGCGTCGCAGACTACGTCGCGCATCTCCGAAGGCTGTCCATCCGAACGTGCTCCGAACTCCAACGTTACCGCAGGCCGAACATAGGGCGGCCCGCTCTCCAATGGGTCATATTCGATGTGAATCTTGTCACCGTCAGCCCGTGCGCGGGCAGGTAGGCCAAGGGAGCCCAGCGCCGATTCGATCTCCGGCAATGCCTTTCGCAGTATCCATTCAGGCAGCCGCCTCTTCCTAATCTCGCCCGACATTTTGTTGGCCTTGGATTGAGTTAGGGGCAGCCAGCCGTACCTGGCAACTAGATCAGGGGCCATGGCGTTGATGTCATAGGTTAGGTCGACATCCTCTGAGAATCGCCTAATTGCGCCATATGCCTTTGACAGGGACGTGCCGCCCTTGAATACAAGCGACGAACCGAATGGACCGCCGAAAAGCGTTTCCAGTGCCCAGACGACCCAAACGTCCTTTTCGAGCAAGTAGATGGGACGCCCAGAGGCGCTACTGGCCACCTGAAGTGCGTCCCGCCGGTCCCTCCCTGACAGTTCGAGGAAGCGGTCAGCCATTCGACACGAACCCACTTACCTCTTCGGCCAACCAGGTAGGCAAGCTATCACGTGCATTGATGATCTGTTGGCGTTCGCCAGTTGGCATTTGAGGCCATAGCATCCCCAGAGCTTCGCCCGCACGCGCCTCACCGAACCAAGCGAGGGCTCGGATTGCCTGCCCTGCGGGTCGGGTAGCCAGAGTCAGTTGCCATTTTGGTGCATGGCGCAGTTCGACGCTCTGTTCGCCCAGCTTGAGCCACCGACTGCGACCCGATGTCAGGTAGACAGCCCGCGCGGGTACCTGGGTTGTCAAGCCGAACGCATTAGCCGCTGCCGCACCGTGCGACGCAACAACTTCGCCCTTTGAACTGGCGAGGGCCTGAACCACACGCTCCACTGACGGTGGGCGTCTCCCAAATCGAGTCTCAATAGGCAGCACATAAAGGCCTCTCCCGACGCGCATAAGCTGCCCCCGTTCGGACAGACGAGACAGAGCCTGGTCGATTGCTGCGCGCGAGCCTAGATGTAACAGCCCTTTCGCCCCAACCAAGACGCCCTCCGGCTGTCCAGCGATGTGCTCCATAATCCTTGTTGTGAGCTTTTGCATGATTATCACTACTGTCAGAATATTACAGACGTTTCTGACACTTGTCAAGCCATTGCACTAGTGCTTCGAGCGGTTGCTTATCCGCGTCCAGGAGGAAGAACAGTGAAGTGGGGCTCAGTACTCGAACTTCGTGCGGCCCGACCTTGTGTCTAGGCTCATAGACCTCTTGGCCAGGCAGTAGTCTAATCCCTGGTTCCCCGCCGAGAAGGTTCTACTTCCTTGATTCGCCTGAAGGTCTTTCCAGACCCAATATGTTTCTCTCGCGCCAATCCCAGATACTACACTAGTGGCGGTGCCGTTGGTGGTTCGACGGGCTCACCATGAGTGGAGTGGATAGTTTGCGCGGGTGGCTCTGCCCCACCAGATTGCCACGCTCGTCCCGATGGGTTGGGGCTCGCTCGCAACGACGAAAGGTTATAGGGGCACGACGTGTCGTGCCCCGATTGTGGCCGCGATGACGGATGCGCAGGATTGCAGCAATTGCTGACCATATGATGTAGGATACGGTCGGCCTGGTTATCGTAGGGGCGCTAGGGACTCTTGGCGCAGGACTTTGCAAGGCAGCGCGATATGGGGTTTCGTAGGGCATGTACACAACAGGGGAGGTGGCCGCATGACTCAGTCTGAGAAAGCACACTCAAGATTGCTGTCTCCAGCTCTGGCGGTACGGCTGGCTTGGGCCATGACCGGGCAGTTTGTGAAAGCCAGCGACTCCGAGGCAAAGGTTGCCGGGGTCTGGGCAAAGGGCTTGATTGACGACATTCGCAAGCAGGCCGCCGATGCCAAGGGGAGGGAACAAGAGTATATAGACAAGGCGACCGGAACGATTCAGGCAACTATGCGCACGTTGGACACGGTGTACAAGGGCAGGGAGTTGAACTTTGAAGAAAACGAACGCGTGCGCAACATGTACCTTGAGAACTTCCGGGATAACCTGGCGTTCGGCGTAAGGTCGAAAGACTTTTTGAAGTCGCTGCCGACAATGGCCATAACCACCGGCACCGGCGTATTCTCGTTGGCCCAAGTGGAGGCCCTGCAAGGATGGCCGCTGGCCTTGCTAGGGCTGGCGCTAGCTGGGCTGGGTCACGTGATCAATGTCGGCATAGTGCGGGTGACAAGAGGCCAGCAGCAGAACCTCTACATACGGCAAGACTATGAACGGAACCTGTACTACAACCAGTACATGACCAGGGTCAGGACAACGCTGCTCTCGCTCTATCTAGATGTGGACCGCGACCATCAGGTGGTATTCGGCGAGCCATATCCTGGAACTGCTGGAGAGTCGCTTGCAAGGGTTGAGGAGGTGCTTAGAGGCGCCAGGCCAACGATGTGCCCCTATGTGCACAAACACATGCGGGAGAATTCGATCACGTCTAAGCTGTGGCCTTTGTGCGAGGTGGGTCCCGATGCGGCGAAGACATGCTCATTGTGGGAGGAGGCGGCGACACGCATAACTGGCCCAATGCCTGCGGCTGAATCCATTCATTATGGCGGGCAATAGCCAAGGGAGGGCGAGGCGAGGACTCGCCCCTACGCGATACAACTGGCTCACCACGAACGGAGGGACAGCACCACCCTAGATGCTTCGTCGGCGAACGCGTGTATCGGCGGAGGAGTCCAACCAACCTCCTCAGCATGACATGAGGGATAGCTCAGACGCTGGCCCTGGCCTCTCCCCAGGGGATGGTCTTGCCCTCTTTGACTTCCTGGATGCTGCGTCGCAGTTTCTCGACCGCTTCGTCGTCGCTGAGGACTTCCAGGGTTTCCAGGATAGCCTCGTAGTCCTCCCAGGCCATGATGGCCAGAACGGGCTTCCCGCGTCGTGTGACCGCCACGGTTGCGGGTTGAGTCGCCAGCCGTTCCGGTAGCTTGGTCAGGTCCCGCCGGGCGTCCACTATTGTGATCTCTTCTGTTTCCCTTGTAGCTTTCATCTGCCGTTCCTCCTGCTACAACCATCCCCGTCGCACGAGCCGCTGGGCCAACGCATACACGTCCCGGTGGCTGCCTTCTTTCCGGATACCCACCAGGTACACGACAACCCGCTGGTTTTGCTCTTCAACCCTATATACCACTCGATACCGCTGCCCTGCTGCGCGAACGCTCAGGAAGCCTGCCAGATCACCTCGGAGGGATTTCCCCTGCATCTGGGGCTCCTGGGCCAACCCATCAATGCGCCGCACAATGGCGGCTCGGGTGCGCCGATCGGTGATGGCCTGCAGCGCTTCGAGGGCTGTGGGGGTGATTTCGATGCGGTAGGCCAACAGAACCTTCTATGCTCCATAGTGTACATCTACATGTACATGTTGTCAAAGGCAATGTGCTTCGATTAGGGGATACGGGCACAACATATTGTGCCCCTACATCTGTCCAGGGTCATCACCCCTCCTCCAGATTGCCACGCTCGTCCCGATGAATCAGGACTTGCTCGCAAGGACGGTGGGTAGTGGCGCTGACGGGCCTGGTTAGCAGGCTTGCCAGCAAGCCCAGAACTTCTGCTTTAGCTGCTGCCACACGTAGTCGTGCAGGTAGGAGATCATGAGCAGGATCAGGATTATGACGATCACCCACACGATAGCCAGGACTATGTTGACTATCCATGCAACAGGGCCAGCAGGAGCTGTAAAGATGACCTCGACAAAGAAGCTTACGGTCAATGTGACCATGAGGTACATCAGGACGGCGATGATGACCATGACCAGTACCCAGATGAGGATCTCTTTCCAGGCACAGATGATGCTGCAGGCGACCCTCTTCACCCAGTTCCACGCTCGACTCAATAGACCTGGCTCTTCGTTCTCATTCATAGCAACACCTCTCACCTCTCACTGTTTGCCGTGATGCTTCCAAGCTCGGCTTAGGGCCGCTGCGGTTAGTATGCGGTTGCCCGGCTGCCCGGCCTGGAAAACTGGAACGGGTGAGTATAACAGCGACGGGCCGTTGTGAACAGGGCTGGGATATGGACACGAACTGGGACCGCCGATTGTGGCTGGGGAATCGAAGCTGCATAGCCCGACCGTTTCATTGACGACGGGGTGGGACACCTATATCATGCGCGTGGCCCTCATGGGCCGCTGACGTATGAATCGCTGCGAAGGAGGACAGGCAATGCAGAACAACAAGACCAAGGCAAAGCTAAAGGCAGGGGAGGTGGCATTCGGGTCGGAGATCATGTTCCCATCCCCGGACGTTGTGGAGATATTGGGCTACGCCGGCCTGGACTTCGTGTACATGGACACGGAGCACTCGTCCAGCACGCACGAGAGCCTGGTGCACATGGTGCGGGCTGCGGAGATCAGCGGCACGACGTCGCTGGTGCGCATCCCGGAGCAAACGCCGGGGCAGTACCCAGGTTACATACTGCGGATACTGGACCTGGGCGTGATGGGCGTGATTGTGCCTCACGTGGACACCAGGGAGGAGGCGCAGGCGGTGGTGGACTCGGTGAAGTACCATCCCATGGGCAAGAGGGGCATGTTCGGTGGAAGGCCGACCGGCTACGGGTACCTGATGACCACCAGCGAGTACGTGAAGAAGGCCAACGAAGAGACCATGGCCATCATCATGATCGAAAGCGGCGAGGGCGTGAAGAACGTGAAGGAGATACTCTCGGTGCCGGGGATAGACGTGATCCAGATAGGCTCCAGCGACCTGTCGCAGTCGTTGGGCTACCCTGGCAAGCTCAACGAGCCAGTGGTGCTGAAGGCGATAGACAAGATCATTAACGAGACGCGGAAGGCGGGCGTTGCGGTGGGCGTAGGCTCCTTCGCCAGCTTCCCGCCGGAGAGGATCAAGCACTTCATGGACTCGGGCGTGCAGTTCATAAACATCGGCACGTCCAACATCATCACCACAGGCGTGGACCAGTGGAGAGAGAAGCTGGAGGGGTATAAGAAGGCCCCGGCGACGAAGAGCAGGCGTCCGCGCGCCGCGTCGTTTGGATGAGAAAAGGGAAATACCGAGGGGGTTCTGCGAACCCCCTCGGTAACAACAAGCCTTGACCCAAAAGTCTTTTACCTCACCCCCTGTGTCCCCCTCTCCGACTCGGAGAGGGGGATTTTTGAATCTGGGGGAGACCCCCAGCCCCCCAGCGCGGC
>ORJL011031003.1_pt1 | contig 35758 bp, 26 predicted proteins | sample 1779941 | NCBI WGS metagenome assembly ORJL01 (sample SAMEA104232317, study PRJEB22302) | groundwater metagenome | biome: forest; feature: aquifer; material: groundwater | place: USA | collected 2011-08-07 | depth 5.8 m | reverse complement strand
GGGGGCTCGGCCGGCGGGGCCGACGCGGGCAGGGTGATGACGGGGGCCGGCCTGCCCTTGGGGACCGGGCGTTCGCGCGGGAGGCCGCGCAGGGCGAGGACGGCGTCGTGGACCTCGCGCACGGCGCGTTCGACCACGCGGCCCATGATGCGGTGGGCGGACAGGCGGGCGCGGCTCTCGTGGCGCGCGATCCGCGGGTCCTCGCGGAACAGCTCCTGAAGCACCTGGAGGTCGTGGCTGCGGCCGATCCGGCGCTGAAGCTCGCGCAGGAATTCGGCGCGGCGGCCGAGCGCCTCGAGCAGGTAGCGGGTCTTCTTGACCTGGATCCGCAACTGGTGGAGCGGCTCGCGGCCGCGCGGCGCGCGCGCCAGCGCGGACTGGAGGTGGACCAGGTGGCCTTCGAGCGCGCCGGCGAGGCGCTCCTCGCGGGCGCGGCCGAGAATTCGCGCCGACTCGCGCAGTCCGGCGACCACCACGACGCGGCTCACGTCGTCGAGCTCCTGGGCGAGCGCCGCGCCCTCGCGCGCCCGGCGACGGTCGAGGCGCGCGCCGTCCAGCCCGTAGTCGGCGGCGTCGGCGCGCGCCACGTCGAGCATGCGCCGCCGGCCGAGGGTGCGCCCGAGCCGGCGCAGGACCGAGCGCAGGATGCGGAACTGGCACGCGGGGGCCAGGTGACGCGCCACCCACGCGGCCGAGCGGATGCGCCGGGTGAGCACGCGCAGGTCGTGCACCGACTCGTCCTCGACCCGGCGTCGGACCAGGCGCGCGAGGCGCTGGAATCGGTCTGCGTATGCGCGCAGGAGGCGAGCGACGTGAGCCCGCACTCCGGCCGCGTCGTATCTTGGGGCCATCACACCGTCGATTGTCCCCGACCCCCCGGCGAAGTCCAGAAGATTCCGCGGACGAGCGTACGGTCCCGCGGCCCGCGGCAACTACCCGCCACCTTCGCGGGTCATCAGGGCCGAGAGCAGGCGCTTGACCTGGTCGGCTTCGAACGGCTTGCGCAGGAGGATGGCGGGACCGAGCGCGAGCGCTTTGCCGACGTGCACGAGGGCCGCGTCGGAGACCAGGAGCACGACCTGGGCCGCCGGACCGATCTGCAGGATCCGCTGGAGCGTCTCCACGCCACCCAGGTCCGGCACCTCGAGGCTGAGGAAGATCCATCCGTTGTATCCGCGGCGGACCTGCTCGACGGCGTCGCCGCCGCGGTCGATGAGCTTGACCTCGAACCCCTCAGAGTGCAGGAGCGCGTTGAGGAACTCGGCGTCCTGGGGCGAGTCTTCGACCAGGAGGATCCCCGGCACCCGCGCGCGCGTGAAGAGCACGGTGCGGTTGCGCCCGCGCATCTTGGCGCGGCGCAGCGCGTCCTGCGCCCCTTCGAGCAGCGCCTCGTCGCTGGGAAAGTTGTCCAGGCCGTAAACCGAGACGCCCAGGCTGGCGGTGCAGCCCAGCCGGTTCCCCTGCCACTCGATCTCGCTCCGCTCGATCGCCTTGCGCAGGCGCTCGGCGACGGTGCGGGCCAGCGACACGTCCATCGCGGGGAGCAGGAGCGCGAATTCGTCGACATCATAGCGCGCGCGCACGTCGTAGGGGCGGAGTTGGGTCTGCAGGATCTCGGAGACGCGCACGATCAGGCGGTCCCCCAGCTCCTTGCCGTAGGTGTCGACCAGCGCCTGGAAGCGGTCGAGGTCGACGAGGACGAGGCAGAGCGGCATCGCCACCCGGTCGGCGCGGGAGAATTCCGAGGTCAGCCGGCGTGCGAATTCCTTGCGGTTGGGAAGCCCGGTGAGCGCGTCTTCGGTGGCGTGGCTCTCGAGCTGCTGCCGCAGTTCCTCCTTCTCGCGCCGGAGCCGCCGGACGGCGAGGACGCGGTCGATCGCGGCCCGCACTGCGGCGGCATTGTCGGTGAAGCGGGGCAGGCAGGCGCTTGCGCCCGCCTTGAAGGCTTCGGCCAGGGATTCGGTCGTGCCGGGGTCGCCTGGGGCCAGGATCACCACGTCGGCGTCGGGCCGGTCGGCCCGCACCGCTTTGACCACCTCGGCGGCAGTCCGGTCCCCGAGCGGGATCGAGACCATCACCACGTCGAACTCGCGCTGCTTGACCTCCGCCAGCCCGCTCGCGACGTCGGTGCTCACCAGCACCTCGTAGCCCTGCTTGGTGAGCGCCTTGACGATCGCGGTGACCTGTCGGCCCTCTTCCTCGAGGATCAGGATGCGTCCCGCCACGGGTCCCTCCTTCCGGTACTGAGCGCCCACACTACCCGAGGCGGAAGGGCCAGGCAATACATTACGTTGCGCGCCCGCGCCCGCGCCGATAAACTCCGCCCATGCCCAAGGACGTGCTGGAATCCATCCTCGAGATGCTCGGCGCGGCCGACCCGGAGTTGCAATGCGCCGCCGCCCGCGTGATCGGCGAGCTCGGCATCGCGACCGAGGACGTGGTCCGCCGGGTCGCGCGCCTGCTCGACGAGGGGCCGGCGCTCTCCCGCGAGTACGCCCTGCAGACGCTCGGACGGCTGCGCAAGCCCTCCGCCCTCGCCCATGTGGTCAAGGCGCTCGCCCAGCCCGAACCGCTCCGCGGCAAGGTGCGCGAGATCCTGGTCTCGGCCGGACCCGACGTCCTCGAATGGCTCGCCCCCCACCTCGAGAAGAAGGACGCGGGCATGCGCCGGGCCGTGGTCGACACTCTCGGCGCCATGCGCAGCAAGGAGTCCCTCGACCTGCTCATGCAGTGCATGAAGGACGAGGACTACGAGATCGTCAAGACCGCCACCGGCCTGGTCCGCGGGCGGATCGACGCGATGACCGACCCGGAGCGGCACGAGGTCTGCCGGCGCTGCGCCAGGCTGCTGAAAAGCGCCGAAGCCAAAAAGAACCGCCATGCCACCGTCTCCGCCCTGCGCCTGCTCGGGCACCTGCGTGATCCGGACGGGGCCGCCCTGCTGCTCGACTTCGTCGGCCCCAAGCAGCCGGCCCAGGTCCGGGCCAACGCCCTCTTGTCGCTGGGCACGGTACCGGTTCCCGAAAAGCTCGCGGACCGGGCCGCCGCCGCCCTCCTGCCGCTGCTCGAGGACGAGGACTTCGCCAACGTGGTGCAGCACGCCATCCCGGCGCTCTCCCGGCTTCCCGTACCCAAGGGGGGCGAGAAGAAGCTGGAAAAGCTGCTCGCCAGCCCGCACCAGAACGTGCGTCTGTTCGCCATGCGCGCCCTCGGCTCCACCGGTTCGAAGGCCGCGGTCGGCCGGCTGCTCGCGCTGCTCGACCACGCGGACGCCAAGGAGGCCGAGGAGGCGGCGCGCGCGCTGCAAAATCCGGCCTTCGCCAAGCCCGTCCTCGAGGCCTATGCCAAGTTCGCCACGCCGCAACGCGGCTGGACCCTGGTGAACGTGCTCAAGGCCCAGGGAACCAGGCTCGAGGGACCCGCGCGCCTCGCCGCCGGCAAGCGCCTGCTCGCCGCCATCGAGGCCGGGAAGGAGGAGTTCAAGATCCACTTCGAACTGCTGCGCTACGCCGATCCCGAGCGTCTGCGCGATATGCTCCTCGAGAAGGGGCGCAAGCTGCGCCAGGCGCACAAGGCCGCCGAGGCGCTCACCTACCTCGCGCTGGTCAACCGCGACGACCTGCTCACCCCGGAGGTCCAGTACCAGGTCGCGCTCGCGCGGCTCGACACGATGAACCTCGACGTGACCCGCGCGTCGAGCGACCCCCAGTCCCCGACCATCCAGATCGCCGCGCTCCTGCGCAACCCGGACTTCCCGCTGATCCAGCGGCTCAAGACCGACAAGCCCCAAGTCAGCCCGGCGGCCTTGCTCTACTTGGGCTATCGCTTCACCGAGCGCGCCGGGGCCGAGCGCGAGTTCGGCGGCGCCGTGCTGAAGCTGCTGGCGGACCAGCACGCCCAGTCCGCCGAGGGGAAGACCGCCCGGCAGAAGCTCCGCACCGAGGGGCTCGAGTAGCGCGGTTCCACCGCAAACCGGGCGCGGGGCGGCTGTCCGCGCAAATCCCAAACCCCAAACCCCAAGTCCCAACCCCGCGATGGAGCGCGGCGAGGCATGGAGGTGCCTCCCCCGACATCGTCGGATTTTCGACTGAGCCTCCGCACCCCCGGTCAGTCCAACCCGCCGCGCTGGTAGTACCGACGGACCTGCGTCTTCTTGATCGTCACTTCGCGATCGCGATCGCCCAGCAACTTGAGTTGGGAGCGCAGCGCCACTTGCTGGCCCACCCCCAGTTCGGCGAACTCGACCCCGCCCTGCCAGCCCTTGCTGCCGTCGGTCGGGTCGGTCACCGGCTCCACCCACACCACCGAGCCCGAGAGGTGGAAGGGATGCCCTTCGCGCGGGTCGCGGAACGAGAAGGTGTAGCTCCGGTACAGCTCGATCGGCGAGCGGGCGACCATCTTCATGCCGACCATCGAGCAGTCCTCGGCGCGGAAGTGAAACGTCCGCCCGATCCCGAGAAGCCGGCGCAGCGAGCCGCCCGTGCGGTAGGTGCCGGGGCACTTTTCGAGCCTGCGCCGCCCCGCCAAACGTCGTTCTTCGTCCCTCAGTCGCAGTTGCATGAGAGCCCTCCCGAGCGAAAACCGTTACGAATCATTCGTAGGAGGTGCAGTAGATAGCCGATAAAGCGGGATCTGTCAAGGAATTCGGACGCCACGAGAAGATTGGCGCCCCGCGCTCGGGCTGGCGGGGGGGCGGTCGGGGTAGCCGGCGGGTCGGTCTGGTTGGCGGGCGGATCGGTCGGACTGGCGGGCGGATCGGCCGGGGTTGCGGGCCACGGCGCGCGACTGACGTGGCGCTACCGGCTGCGGGTGAGCAGCTCCGCCAGCCAGCGCCGATCCTCCTCCCCAACCTCCGGAGGAGGAGGAGGGTGTGAGTAATCGACCGAGAGATCGTACCCTGCTTCCTCGTAGATCGCTCGGATGACCGCGCCGAGATCGAGGGGGACGTCGGAGTCCGGTGCCAAGAGCGGCACGGGGATGCGGGGAAGGGGATCCCGCAGCGTGAGGGGCCAGATCCCGGTCGTTCCAGCGCCGGAGCGAGTGAGCGCGACGAAGTACATCGCGTCGGGGAGCTTGCGGTTGGCGATCGGGCGGAACCCACGGCGCAGCAGGTCGACCTCGAGGACGTGGACGCCCGCCCTCCGCAGCTTCCGTTGCTTCCGCCGATAGCGGGTGAGGCCCGGTTCGCGCTTGTTGACGGGGGAGAGGATCTCGATCGACGTCACGAGACGGTTCTTGCCGGCGTCGCGGATCTCCACGGTGACTAGGCGTACGTCCACCGGATCGAGGATACGCAGGATGAGAGGGGCGACGATCTCGGGCTCGGTCGAGAGGCCGGCCGGCGCCGACGCCTCGTGCCGCTCGAGAGAGAGCACCTCGACATCGGGGTACAAGATCGCGAGTTCCGCCTCCGGCGAGGGATCCTCGACGACGCTGACCTCGAGGCGAGCGACATACCGTGGGCGGATCCGGGGCGCGAGTTGCCGGGTGATCTCCGTGGCGATGCGGTGATGGAAGTCGGGCCAGAGATATCCCTCGAGGTACGGGTCCATGCCGGGGAAGGGACTGGGCATGACAGGACACCCTCGAGGCCTGGTTTCGTCGTCGCCGGCAAGCCGGAGGTCGTCGCTGCGACCGCGGTCCGCTCGTCGGGCTCTCGAAGGAACGATGAACGCGAGCATACGCGGACGCACGTGTACGTGTCAATGGCCGGCCAGGCAGGCCGCGCGGTCCCGATCGAGAACACTGGGTGAGTGCGCAGCGGTGACGGTTCCGCCGACGCGGGCCGCGGACATCTCCCTCGCGATCCAGGATGCGCATCAGGCAGCCCAGAACCGCGGGCAACTCGGCCCTGCCAGAGCCAATCCGTTTCGCTCCAGGTGACACCCGGCGACCCGCGATCAACGCGCCGCTTGCACGCGATACACCTCGGTCTCCCGCAGGTTTCGCACCCCGGCCTGCTCGAGTCCGGCGCTGCGGTCGCCGGCGCCGGTGAAGAGGTCGAGGTGCTTGCCGTTTATCGCCCCGCCGACGTCGTGCGCCCAGAAGCGCCCGTCGTGCACGCTACCGTCGGGCAGCTTCGCCCCGACCGCGGCGGGTACATAGAGCTCGGTGCCGATCGGCACCACGTCACGGTCGACCGCGACCGAGCGGAACGGCAGCAGGTGGTACCCCTGGACCCCGAGACCGTTCGGGCAGCGCACCACCTCGAAGGCGCCTTTCTTTCCCGCCACGTTGATCACGCGGCCGTCGCGCAGCTTTCCGGTGCCTTCGATCCCGACCCGCTTGACGTACCCGCGCGTGAACCGCCCCAGCTCCCGTCCCTCGGGATCGAGCAGCGGAGTGTCTGCGGGCTCCTTGCCCGGTTCGTCCTCGAGCGCAACCCAGTAGTAGGTGATCTTGAACCCGCCCAGCGGCTCGAGCTCCGCGGGAGCGGGCGGCTTGCGGGGAGCGGCTTCCGCGGCCGGGGCCCACACCCGCAGCTTCGGGGCGCGCACCCCGAGCAGCACCAGCTCGCCGACCCCGCAGCGCTCGGGGAAGCGTAGCAGCGTCCCGCGAGGGCTTTCCTCCGCCTCGAGCTTCTCGATCCTGCCGTCGACGCTCCAGGCCCGGACCTCCTTCTCGCGCAGGCGCGCGCCTTCGACCAGGATCCGGGTGGTCCAGACCGGCGCGAACGAAGCGTATGTGTCCTCCCCCACCGATTCGACGACGGCGGGAACGGGGACCCACTCTCCCCCTCGCCCCGCCGTGGCGCAGCAGGCCAGGAGCGCGGCGGCGGCGAGCAACGCGCGTGTCATGACGGGCGTCAGTCCCCCGTGGGCACGATGGTTGCCGATTCGATCATCAGCACCACCGTGCGTTCGGGCGCGCGAGTGCGATGGACCACCCCGCGGGGGACCATGATCCCCTGGCGCGGGCCCAGCTCGACCGTCCTTCCCTCGAGATCGAGGAAGAGCCGGCCTTCCACGACCCAGAAGAATTCGTCCTCGCGGTCGTGCTTATGCCAGTGGAACTCGCCTTCGAACACGCCGAGGCGGATCACGGAGTCATTGACCCGGCTGAGCGTCTGGTTCCACCACTTCTCGGGGCATTCGTCGGCAAGCCGGCCCGCGTCGACGAGCTCGAGCGGGGCGAATTTCACGTCGGTGTGGATCGAGTAGGCCATCGCGCGACCTTTCCCGGAAGGGGCGATCCGTACTATCGTACCCCGGCAACATCGTCGCAACTTGGACGATGTTTGGTCATGAGAAAGTTCACTCCTCTCCAAACGGTATGACGGGTCGAGACGGTCGCGGTCCGGTTTGCCAAGCCCTGAGGGTGTCGGGGGGGGCCGATCCTGCAGGCCATCCCACTTCACTTGGCCGCGGGCTTCAGCTTCCGCTCGAAGTACTCCGCGCTCCGATCCTCGACCTCTCGCAGACCCAGGGAAGGACTCGCGCTGCCCATCGGCTTGAAGCCGTGGCCGGCGTTCTCGACCACGAGGAGCTCGAACTCGACGCCGGCTTCCTTCAGCCGCGCCGCGAGCGACTCCGCGTGCTCGAAGGGGACCACCGGGTCCTGGTCGCCGTACGCGAGCTGGGTTGGCGGATCGTCCGCCGAGACGTGAACCACGGGACTCGCGAGCTCGTACTGCTTCGGGGCATCGCGCAGCGAACCGCCGAGGTAGGCGTACGGCGGCCGGTCGACGATGCGCATGTCGGTGGGCCCGAACCAGGAGCAGACCGCCTGCACCCGGCTCGACTGATCCTTCCAGCCGCCGGTCCCTTCGAACTTGCCCGCCTCGGAGTACGCCACCATGAGGGCGATCTGCCCGCCGGCCGAGCTGCCCCACGCCCCAATGTGGTCGGGATCGATCGCGTACTCCTCCGCGTGGGCCCGAAGCCAGCGCACGGCGCACTTGCAGTCCTCGACCGCGGCCGGGAACGGGGCCTCGCCGCTGAGCCGATAGTTCACGCTCACCGCGATGAACCCGCGTTGGGCCAGGGCAATGGCGCCGAACACGGTGGCCTTGTCCCCCTTCGCCCATCCGCCGCCGTGGATCACGACCACCGCGGGCGCGGGTTGCGGGGCTCGCGACTTCAGGCGATACAGGTCGAGCAGGAGCGGCCGTCCGCCGCCGGTGCCGAACTCCAGGTCCCGCAGGACCTCCACGTCCGCCGGAATCTCATTCCGGCGCCGCCCGGGCCCCTGGGCCTCCGCCGCCGCGGCTGCCAGGGCCAATGACAATGCCGCCCCGAGGGCGATCGTCGGGAACTGTATGCGCATGTCCGCTCATCCTCCATGCTCGTACCGGATCCTCGTAGACCTGCGGCGGGGCGGGGCTTTGAACGGTCTGTTCGCCGGCGCCTGCTCGAGGAAGCCGACGACCTCACGCAGGATCTCCTCCGTCATCGTATGACCCACGCCCGGGTACGTGCGAAAGACCGCGTTGCAGCCGCTTCCCGGGCGATGCGTGGGCCATCGAGGAGCGCTACGCGCCGCGTCGGTCGCCCGGGCCGAACAGCTCCAGGATCGCCTTCTCGAGCGCAGCGGCGAGCTTGCCGATCGTTCCGTAGAAAATGCACTTGTGGTGGCTGAGGTCGAAGTGCAGCTTCTGCCCCTCACGCGCCACCAGAGGTCGGACCGACTCGGCGGCGTCAGATTCGATCCCCGCGTTGACGGAGCAGCGGCCTGCGTGGGAATTTCCCGCCGCCCCCCGCGCCACCGCAGATGAACTTCTCCACAACAACTCGTGAGAAGTCCTTCATCCGGCCATTTCACGGGTGCATCGGGCACGGCCGTAGTGTACGCTCACCTCGGGTTCTCGGTGTTCGCGTGTGCCTGGGCGGGCGTTGGATTGCCAAGGGAGGTCGGATGCGCATCCTGGTGGTCGAGGACGAAAAGAAGCTCGCGGGCTTCATCCGCCAGGCCCTCCGGGAGGACGGCCACGCCGTCGACGCCTGCTACAACGGCGAAGAGGCCACCCACATGGTGACCACGAACGAGTACGATGCCGTCGTGCTCGACCTGCAACTTCCCGACCGGGACGGGTTCAGCGTCGTGCGCGAGATGCGCCAACGCGGGTTGGAGACGCCGGTGGTGATCCTCACCGCCCGGCAGTCGGTGAAGGACCGGGTGCGCGGCCTCGACGAGGGGGCCGACGACTACCTCACCAAGCCCTTCGCGCTCGCCGAGCTGCGGGCCCGGGTGCGCGCAGTGCTGCGCCGCGGCCAAGGCAGCACGCCGGTCGTGCTCCGGTTCGCCGATCTCACCCTCAATATCGTCGAGCGCGCGGTCACGCGCGGCGAGCGCAAGCTCCAGCTCACCTCCCGCGAGTTCTCGCTCCTGGAGTACTTCCTGCGCAACCCGGGGCGGGTCCTGACCCGTACCTCGATCGCCGAGCACGTCTGGGATTACAACTTCGAGTGCAATTCCAACGTGGTCGACGTGTTCGTCAACAACGTCCGACGCAAGACCGAGGAAGCCGACGAGGCGAGGCTGATCCACACCATTCGCGGCGCGGGCTACGTCCTGCGCGAGGGGGACGAGGATGTCGGTTAGGGCGCGATTGTCGCTTCTGTTCGCGGCGCTCACGGGCTCCCTGATGGCGGTGTTCTGCGTTGCGCTCTATGCCTGGGTGCGGAACGATCTGAATCTGGACCTCGAGCACAATCTCGAGCGCCAGGCCCACATGCTGCGCGAGCGGCTGCTGGAAGAGCACGAGGAGGTCCGCCGGGGCATCCACGCGGACCTGGCGAAGGAGATCCGCGGGTACGCCCAGGCCGCGGGCATCGTCCTGCGCATCGAGCGGACCGACGGCTCTCTGCTGCTGGCCGACGCGGAGTTCGATCCGGCCCTGGGCGAGGACGGAAGCCACGAGGCGCGAGTAGCCGGGGACCCGTACCGCTATCGCACGGACGCCGCCGTCGCCGCCACCGGCGAGGGCTTCCAGCTGACCATCGGCATCAGCGCACGGACCTATCACGCCCAGCGCCGCAGCCTGCGGTTCTACTTGACCCTGTTCTGCCCGATCGCCCTCGCCCTCTCCTGGCTGCTCGGACGTTTCTTCGTCGGCCGCGCGCTGTCGCCGGTGGAAGACCTGCGCCGGCGCGCCGAGGCCATCAGTCGCGAAAACCTCTCGGAGCGCGTCCCCGAACCGGCGGCCGCCGGCGAATTCCGCAATCTGGCCCACACCTTCAACGACATGCTCGACCGCCTCGACCGGGCCTTCCAGGACCTGAACAACTTCGCCGGCGATGCGGCCCACGAACTGCGCACGCCGGTCGCGATCCTGCGGGCGGAGATCGAGACCGCGATTCAACATCGAAGGTCGGTGGAGGAGTATGAAACGATCCTCGCCAGCCTGGATGAGGAGGTCGGCCGCCTCCATCGCGTGCTCGCCAACCTGTTCACCCTGGCGCGCATCGACTCCCAGCAGTATGCGATCCAGTGCGAGAAGGTACCCCTGGCGCCGCTGCTGGAGGAGGTACGCGACACCTGGGCGCTGCACGCGGCGGCGCGCGGGATCGAGATCCACGTCGACGCCGACGGCGCGGTCGCCGCCGCCGATCCCGAGGCGCTGCGGCGCATCGTGCTCAATCTCGTGGAGAACGCGATCCGCTACAACCGGGACGGAGGCCGAATCTCCCTCGAGCTCGAGGTGGCCACGGACCCGACCCGCGTGCGGCTTCGCGTGGAGGACACCGGGATCGGCATCCCGCCCGAACACCTGCCCAGGCTTTTCCGTCGCTTCTATCGCGTCGATCCCGCGCGATCGCGGGAGCGCGGAGGGGCCGGACTGGGCCTGGCGATCTGCAAGTCCCTGGTCGAGGCCCAGGCGGGGACGATCGAAGTCGCCAGCGTTCCCGGCCAGGGCTCCGCGTTCACCATCGACCTTCCGGCCGCGGAGGCGTGAGGGCCGTCACACCGCAAGCCGGCCATCGGAAGACGATTCGCGGCGGCTGGATTTCAACACGGCGATGTAGCCCAGGAAGTCCCGCACCCGTTGCGGCGCGGTGAATCCGGCGGCCGGAATCGCCCGCTCCAGGATCCCGTCGAGTTGGCTGCCCACGAATTCCCAACGGTCCCATCTCATCGGGAAACTGCACAGGCGCCCGAGCAGACCGCGAGGCGTCCCATAGTCGGCGATGACCAGCCGGCCGCCGGGTCGCAGGACCCGGTGGATCTCGCCCAGCACGACCGCCTTCAGGTCATCCGGAAAGTGATGGAAAGCGAAGGTGCTGGTGACCACGTCGAATTTCGCCTCGGGAAACGGCAAGTCTTCCGCAGCCCCCAGATGCACGTCGGCGCGCACGCCCGCGCTCGACAACCGGCGCCGGGCGCTGTCGACCATCGCGGGGGTCGCGTCCAGTCCGTGCGCCTCGACGCCGCTTCGCTCGACCGCCAGCACCAGCAACTTTCCCGAACCGCATCCGAGGTCGAGCATGCACTCGCCGGGGCGAGGGGCGGCCGCCGCCAAGGTCGACTCGAGGATCGCCCCCAGGCTGCCGAAAGACAGCATATTTTCGAGCATGTCGACGAACGCGTAGCGGCGGTCGACGCGGATCCCACGAGTGCGCGGTCCGCCCAGCGCGACCGCCGGAGGGTCTTCCCCAGCCGCGTCCTCGCGCCCGGTAGTGGGGAGCAGCGATCTGGAGTCGAGCATGCGGGAAATCCTCCGGTGCGGTAGAGAAGCCGTTGGCGACAGCGCGATCATGCCCGACCCGGCTGAACTTGCCGTGAACGCGCCATGAAGATCGCTTCATCCACGAACGCCGTCCGGGTCGTCCAAGGAAGGATGAAGAGGTCCTCACGTCGCCATCATGCGAAGTTCCGGCCGCCGAGCCTGGAACCCCCGGCATCCTACCGCCTGCGACGCGACTCTACAATCCCGAGACGCCGCCGGATCGTGAATCCATCCGAAGCCGTCCTTGAACAGGGCATCCTGCGCGCGGAAGGCGGCCGCCTGCTTCTCCGGCAGGTCGATGCGATAGGTCCACGATTGGATGCGGGTCGCGAGGGCGCGCACCTGCATGTCGCGAGCCTTCCGCGGTCCATTTTCCCGATGGCCCGCGGCGGCCTGGCCGGGGACGGTCGAGGAACCGGCTTTCATGGCCGCAAGGCATCCGCAGGCTCGATCCGCGCGGCCGCCGCCGCCGGAATGACGCACGTGCCGACGCTCACGACGAAGGTGACCCACAGCGCATGCCCGACCGCGGGAGCCGGGTTCGCGGCGCCCAGCTCCCAGGTCAGCAGGCCCGCAGCGGCCATCCCCATCGTCAACCCCGCCAGGATCCCCACCGCGGCCAGAGCGACGCCTTCGACGAAGAACTGCATCCCGATCCCCGCGGGCGTGGCGCCCAGCGCGCGCCGCAGGCCGATCTCCATCCGTCGCTGCCGTACGACCAGGAGCATGAGGGTGGCGATCCCCACCGAGCCGACGGCCAGCAGCAGCCCGCTGGTCGCCGCGACTCCCCAAGCCGCGGTCTCCAGCAGGCTCGATTGACGTGCCGCCACCTCGGCCAGGTCGCGGACGATGGCGTCCTCTCCCTGGTCTTGGAAGCGGCCATGGCGCCCCCTCAGGAGCGACTCGAGTCGCCGGACGATCGCGCCGGAAGCGGCGCCAGGCGCCACCTGGGCATAAAGGAATTGCACCGAGGGGCGGTTGGCGACGCGTTGCGTGTACGTGTCGAGCGGAATGAAAACTTGCAGGTCCTCGTCTTCGCCGGCGAAATTGACCCCCGCCGGGCGCAGCACGCCCACGACAGTGTAGGGTTGGGAATCGAGGGCGACGGTGTCCCCCGGACGCACGGGCTGCAGCTGTCGGGCCACGGCGTCGCCAAGCGCGATGGCCCGCTCGCACCGGTTCCCGTCCAGGAGGAACCGGCCCGCGGCGAGGCTGAACCCGCGTAGCGAGAAATAGCTCGCCCCCACTCCCACGAGCCGCACGCGCGCGGCCACCCGTCCGGAGCGGACGACCGCGCTGCGCGCCGCCAGCGGGACCACGGCCTGCAGTCCCGGGATGCGCGTCCACGCGGCCTCCGCGTCCTCGGCAACCAGGGAGACGAAGTGTTCGAGCTGTCGGGAGCGGCCGGGGAACGGCGGCCAGCGGTTCGGGCTCACGATCAGCAGCCCGCCGCCCAGCGTCCGCAGCCGCGCCTGCATCTCCGCCACGCCCGCCCCGCCCAGCACGCCCGCCACGACCACGCCGGCGGTCCCCAGGCCGCAGATCGCCAGCGTGAGCAGCGACCGCATGCGGTTCTGGCGCAGGACCAGCCATGCCGCCCGCACGGCGACCTCGATCGGCCACAGCAAGCCTGTCATCGGCGACGTCCCCGCTCCCGTCGGCTGGTGTTCCTTCCAGCCTGATCCGTAGCTTCGGCCGGGCGCTCTTGGCGCAGGGCTTCGTTGCGCCTCTATGGGCGCAAGGCCTCGGTCGGCTCCAGCGCCGCGGCCGAGCGCGCCGGGATCAAGCCCGCCAGCGAGATGAAGGCGATCAGCGCCGGCGGAACGGCCGCGACCAGGGGATCGATCGCGAACGCGAGCTGTCGCCACTCGGCAAGCCCCCACGCGCCCCCGGCGCCCAGTGCAGTGCCGATCAGCCCGCCGATCAGGCTCACCCCCAGTCCCTCTCCCCAGATTTGCTGAAGGATGTCGCCCGGCAGCGCGCCGAGCGCCCGCCGGATCCCGATTTCGCTCCGGCGCGCCCGTACCGACTGGCCCATGACGAGCGCGATCACCAGCGCCGCGACCAGCCCCGAGACTGCCGCCAGCCCCAGCAGCAGGAGAAACACCTCCCTGGAGATCAGCCGCGCCTGGCCGGCGATGAACTCCGGTGTCCGCACGGAGAAGTCGTCCGCCTCCCCCTGCGCCAGGCGATGCTGTTCGCGCAGGACCGCCTGGATCGAGCCTTCCAACTCCCGGATCTTCGCGGGCTCCGGATCGGCAACCCGGATCACGATCTGGTCCAGATGCACGCGACGAACCAGCCGCTCGCGAAACGTCGATATCGGTATGATCACCCGCGCGTCCCGGTCCCCCTCCGCCGGGCTCGAGCCGCGGGACACGAGGACGCCCTTGACCCGGAAGGGGACTTGATTGAGGCTGATCTCCCGGTCGAGCGGGTCCTGGTCGCCGAAAAGCTCGCGGGCCACGGTCTGGCCGATCACGCAGACGCGGGCGGCCGTCTCTTCGTCCGCCTGCGTGACGAACTGCCCCCGTTCGGCGCCGAAGTTCCTCACCTCCGCCCACTCGGAGGGCCCGTCGGCTCGTCGGCCAGAAGGATGTCCGCGCCCATTCGCAGCGTACCGACGGCCCAGCCGCGGCGTGACCGCGCCCTGCCGAAGCCTCTCGCGTATTTCGCGGCGATCCCCGCGAATTAACGCTGGGATAATCCTCCTCCGGTACAATCCGGCCGTTCCTTTTTGAGGAGGAAGATCGAATGAAGCACGTTCGCGTCGCCATGGTTCTGGCTGCCGCCTGGTCGGTCGCCGTCGCGGGTCTCGCCAAGCCCGAGGCGGAGTGGTCTGCCCGCCTGGAGAAATGCACCTTCACCCTTTCCGAAGCGATCGACAGGGCCCTCGGGCACGCGGGAGTGGGGTTCGCCTTCCACGTCGAACTCGAGCAGGACGGCGCCCACCTGGTCTATTCCGTCGACGTCGCCCAGGGCGACCAGAACTGCAACGTGGTGATGGACGTCACCAACGGCAAGGTGATCGAGAAGGACACCGAGGACGAAGACCACTCGGCCGAGATCGCCGCCTGCCAGATCACCCTGGCCGGCGCGATCAAGAAGGCCCTGAAGGCCGTCCCCGGCGAGGCCGTCGAGGCCGAGCTCCGGATGCGCGGCGGCAAATCGACCATCGAGGTCAAGGTCTTCGCCGACGGCAAGGTGCTGCCGGTCGCCGTGGACGGTGAGTCCGGCAAGGTGATCTCCGGGGACACCGCGGAAGGGGGAAAGAAGGCGGAGCCCCGCAAGAAGGCGGAACCCGCGGCCGGCGAGAGCTTCACCGACACCTTCGCCGTCGACGCCGAGGACTGGTCTTCCACCGGCGTCAATCCCTGGTTCAATCTCACTCCGGGGTACGTACTCGTGCTCGAGGGCGAGGACGAAGGCGAGACGGTGCGTCTCACCATCACCGTGCTCGACGAGACGAAGGAGGTCGACGGCGTCGAGACCCGTGTGGTCGAGGAGCGCGAGCAGATCGGGGACGAGATCCAGGAGATCTCCCTGAACTATTTCGCGATCTCCAGGAAGACCAACTGCGTGTATTACTTCGGCGAGGATTCCGCGGACTACGAGGACGGCGAGGTCAAGGACCACCACGGTTCCTGGCTGGCCGGCGTGGACGGGGCGCGATTCGGACTGCTGATCCCCGGGACGCCCCTGCTCGGCGCGCGCTACTACCAGGAGATCGCACCGGGCGTGGCCATGGACCGGGCCGAGGTCGTGAGCCTCGACGGGAAGATGGAGACTCCGGCTGGGACGTTCGAGAACGTGCTGAAGACCGAGGAGACCACGCCCTTGGAGAAGGGCCGCGAATACAAGTACTATGCGGCGGGCGTGGGGCTGCTGAAGGACGGCAACCTGAAGCTGATCCGGTACGGGAAGTCCAAGAAGTCCGGCAAGTCCAGGTAGTAGGCCGATGCGGATCCTGGTGGTCGAAGACGACGCGAAGCTGCTGAAGCTCCTCCGTCGCGGCCTGACGGAGGAAGGCTTCAGTGTCGACGTCGCCGAGGACGGCGAGGAGGGAAAACACCTCGCCGAAACCGGTGCCTTCGACGCGATCGTCCTCGACCTCATGATCCCGAAGCTCCCGGGCGCGGAAGTGCTGCGCGCGCTGCGCGCCCGGGGCCACGACACGCCGGTGCTGGTCCTCACCGCGCGCGACGCGAACGAAGACAAGGTCCGCACGCTCAACCTCGGCGCTGACGACTATCTGACCAAGCCGTTCACGTTCGAAGAGTTGATCGCGAGGTTGCGGGCGCTGATCCGGCGCACCCACCGGATCGCGACCACGGTGATCCGCGTGGGCGATCTCGAAATCGACACCGCGGCACGGCGGGTCACCCGCGCGGGCAGGGCGATCGACTTGCAGGCCAAGCCATACGCCCTCCTGGAGCTGCTCGCGCTTCGCCGCGGGCGGATCGTGACCCGCAGCGAGATTTACGACCACATCTACGCGTCCGAGAGCGATACCCTTTCCAACGTGGTGGACGTCCACCTGTGCAAGCTGAGGGACGCGCTCGACCGGGACTTTCCGATCCAGCTCATCCACACCGTGCGCGGTCAGGGTTACGTCCTGAGGGAGCCCTGATGTTTCCGCCTCGGGAGAACCCCGGGGACGTGAAGCCGCTCCCGGGGGGCGGGTCGCGTGCTGGGGGATCCATGATGTTGCCGCCTCGGGAGAGTCCCGGGGACTGCAGCCGCTCCCGGGTGGCGGGTCGCGTGCTGGGGGATCCAAGATGTTGCCGCTTCGGGAGAATTCCCGGGACCTGGATCCGCTCCCGGGGGGCGGACCGGGTCGCGTGCTGGGGGAGCCTTGATGCTGCCGCTCCGCTGGAAGCTCGTGGGACTGTACGCGCTGGTCTTGGCCGCGGTCATCGTCGCCTTCGGCGTCGCACTCGTCGTCGGCTGGCGCGGGAGCCTGCTGCGGGCGATGGACGGCGAGCTCGAGGCCCGCGCCGGGGCGGTCTGCGCGCTCGCCGAGCGCGAGCGGGACGGCTGGTTCGTGGAGAAGAAGTCCGGACTGGGCGAGGACTTCGCCGAAGCCAGCGGCCGCTACTACTTGGTGGCGGACTTGGGCGGGAACGTGCTGATCGAGTCCCCCCTGGTCTCGAAGCTCGCCCTGACCGCGCCCGGGGCGGACGGCGTGCGGGGACGGCCGGCGGGGCGGGGACGCTACCGGGAGCTCACGATCACGCTCACGAAAGCCGCCGACGAGGAGGAGGGAGTCGGCGAGGCGGTAGTCCGCGTCACCTGTGGCGCGGACGTCTCAGGAGTGGACGCCTCGGTGGCGGCGCTGACGCGGCTGCTGCTTGCGGTCGGGCCGGCCGTGTTGCTGCTTTCCTTGGCCGGCGGCTTCCTCCTCGTCTCGCGCGCCCTGAGACCGATCGAGCGGATGGCGCAGACCGCGGAACAGATCAGCGCCCTCGACCTGACGCGCCGGGTCGAGGTGCAGGGGGATGACGAGCTCGCCCGGCTTGGCCGCACCCTCAACGAGATGTTCGAGCGCCTGCAGGCCGCCTTCGAGCAGCAGACCCGATTCACCGCCGACGCATCCCACGAGTTGCGCACCCCCCTTTCGATCATCTCCGGCAACGTCGAGCTCGGGCTCAAGCGCCCGCGCAGCGCCGAGGAGCATCGCGAGGTCCTGGAGGACATCCGCGAAGCGAGCGACCGGATGCGTTCGATCGTCGAGGGGCTCCTCGTGCTCGCGCGCGCCGACGCCAAGGGCCTCCCGCTGCTCCGGGAGCCGGTCTCGCTGACCGCCGTCGCCGACGAAATCGTGCGGCTGTTCCGACCCTTGGCCGAGGAGCGCGGAGTGACGGTCGCGGTGGCGTCCGCGGGAGACGTGACTGCGATCGGCGACCGCGACCGCTTCAAGGACCTGATCTCCAACCTCGTGACCAACGCCATCCGCTACAACCGGCGCGGCGGAAGCGTTACCGTGCGCCTCTCGACCGCGGACGGACGGGCGAGCCTGAGCGTGGACGACACCGGCATCGGCATCCCTGCAGAGGACCTGCCGCACGTCTTCGAGCGGTTCTACCGCGTGGACAAGGCGCGTTCCCGCTCAGCGGGCGGGTCGGGACTGGGGCTTGCCATCGTCAAGTGGATCGTCGACACTCACTCCGGCACGATCGCGGCGAGCAGCGAACCCGGGGTCGGGACCAGGTTCGTCGTGTCGTTGCCGGCGTGAAGGTGCTGATGTCGGCCCCCGCCCGTGCTCACCGGCAGGCCGCAGATCGTCTTCCTACTTGCATTCCCGCGCCCCGGATACCATCCAAGGACAAGGACGAACCGGCCACGGATCCTGCCGGCGTCTTCCCGGCGGTGGATTCCCGACCGGTCACCGATTCAGCGGCCTCGGACGGTTTCGCACCCTCCCCAGAGTCGATCTTTGACGACAGGGGAGGCCTCCAACCCTCCCCAGAGCCAAAACTTGACGACAGGGGAGGTCGCGAACCCTTCTCAGAGTCAATTCCAGAGGACACAGGCGGTCTCGAGACCACCCTTGGCACAAAACCGGAGGGAAGACCCATGGCGCGCAGCCGGAAGACCAGCAAGACTCGTGCTGGTCGAGCGCGCGCTCGAGCGCCGCGGCCGGCCGATCCACCGGCGCCCGTGGGTCGGCCGCACCTGGATGCTCGCGTGGCTCGCCCTGCCTGTCCCCGTGCTCTTCCACCCGCCTTTCCTCGCCGGCGTGATCTGGCCCCTCGTTGGGGTGCGGTGACCGCATCCGCCCGACGACTCGCCCATGACCGCCGAAACCGCCTCCCCGCGGAGATGAATGCGCACTCATTCCGCGCTCATGATCCGCTTTTCACGTCCGCCTCATCCCGGGATCATCCCCGGAGAATAGGATCCATGGCGTTGCATTGGGAGAGAAGCATGAGCCCCCTCCGTTGCGTGAGCACCCTCTGCCGATCCCTCGCCGGCTGGAACCCGCGCGGCCCCTGCGCCGCGCAGGCTCGACGCCGCATCGGCGTCACCCTGTTCGGCATCGCTCTCCTGTGCGCAGGCTGGACCGCGTGGGGATGGCGCTACCAGGTGATCCCTCGCCGGCTTCACGAGGTCGCGCCCGGCCTCTTCCGCAGTGCCCAGCTGGAACCCTGGCCTCTCGAAAGCTCGATCGCCTCCCTCGGCATCCGCACCATCGTGCGTCTCAACGACTCCGATGAAGCCCTGGCAACATCGGGAATGGAGGCCAGCCTCGCCGATCGCCTGGGAGTCGAGGTCTTCTCGTTCTCCCTGCCTCCTCACGGATGTGCGAGCTTCGCGGAGCTGGACCAGATCGCGGACCTGATCGCCCTCCGCTTGCGAGCTCCCCTCCTGGTCCACTGCGAAGCCGGACTGCACCGCACCTCGGCGGCGATCGCCGCGTACCGGATGCGCGGTTGCGGATGGTCGTGGCCCGAGGCCGCCGCCGAGTTGCGCCGGTACGGCCCGCGGGTCGGCGAGAACAATCCCCTGTGGCGGCACCTCCAAGCCTACGGAGAGCGCCTCGCGAACGCCCGGCGATCGGTCGCCGGCATGCACTGAGGAGCGGTCGGTCCGGATCCTGGCGCTCGCGCGGCAGTACGTTCGGTCGCCCGTCTGTCGCCCAATCCGTCCGGAGCACCACCGGCCGGCGGATCACGCGTACGCGGGGACGGCCTCGACCGGCCGGCATCGACGGTTCACGCCGGGGATTCCCGACCGCAGACCGCGGGAGGTCGTCACGACCCGTCCCCTTCCGGGTCGTTGCGGCCGAGCGCGCAACCGAGCGCCCAACTCGCGTTCATCGCCTCGTACCAAGCCTCGACTTCCTCGCGCCGGGCCGCGCCCAGGTCACGCTGCGCCTGAAGCATTTCCCCGTAGTCGACCGAACCCGCCGCGAACAGCCGCCCCGCCGCGGCGGCACTCTGCTCCACCCGCCGGGCCAGCGGTTGCGCGAACCGCCGCCAGTGATCGACCGCTCCGCGGATCCGTTCCCACTCCCGTGCCAGCCCTGCGATCGCCGAGCGCCTGGCCTTTTCCTCCTCCGCGCGCGCCGCGGCCAGCGCCGCCTCGGCCTTGGTCTTGCCGCCGAGGTTCTGGTCGTAAATCGGGACCGGCACCTCCAGGCCCGCCTCGGTGGAATCCGCGCTCGGATCGATCTTCCGCGCCGCCGAGCCGCTCAGATCCGCGAGCGGGATGGCGCTGCGCGTCTCGAGCAGGAACGACTGCTCAGCGACCGCGCTCGCGGCGCGCGCGCGAGCGAACGAAGGATCGCGCGCCAGCACCTCTTCGATCAGGGCATCGGGAAGGCCCTCCCGGCCGCGAGCCGCCTCGGGCGCCGTCTCGAGGTCGGCCGGCGCCGTCACCACGGGAGTGGCCGGTCGGTCGGCGCCGAGCGCGAAGGCGAACGCCACACGGTCCTGCCGCAGCCGGGTCTCGGCCGAGGCCAGGTCAGCTTCCGCCTGCAGCATTTCCGTGCCGGCGCGCTCCACCTCGTAGCCCGAGCGGACACCCAACCGCTTCCCCGCCTCCGCCAGGCGTAGCGACTCGCGCGCCACCTCGAGCAACTCGCGCGCCACGTCCACCCGCCGCTGCCCGGCCAGGAGGGAGTAGAAGGAGGCTCCGACCTCGACCGTGAGCTGGCGACGCTCGGCCCTCAGCGCCTCGGCCTCCGCCAGCTCTTTCGCCTTCGCGACGGCGATTTGGCGCGGACGCAGCCAGAAGAACAGCAGCGGGTACGACACCCCGGCGGTCATCGTGGCGAGGCTGCGGTCCGCCTCGTCGTGCAGGCCGAGGCCGTCCCAGGAGAGATGGAGGACGGGGTTGGGAACGGCCCGAGCCGCGGCGAGGTCCGCGTGCACGGCCTCGATCCGGGCGCGCCATTCCGCAGCGCGCACGTCGTTCGCGCGCGCCAGTCGCAAGCAGTCCGCGAGCGTGAGCGGCTGTTCGAACTCCCCGGGATCCGTCGCGCGCCACTTGGGAGCCGGCGGCACGCCGGCGCAGCCCGCGAGCAGAAGCAATGGGACCAGCAGAAGTGGCAGGCGCATCATGCCGCCGCCTCCTCCGCCGCGGCGCGCGCGTGCGCGGGCTCCCCGAGCAGCAGGTGCGCGACCGGGATCACCAGAAGGGTGAACAGGGTGGAAACGGACAACCCTCCGATCACCGCGATCGCGAGCGGGCGCTGAAGCTCGGCGCCCGCACCGAGGTTGAGGGCAAGAGGAAAGAGCGCCATGATCGCAGTGAGCGAGGTCATGAGAATCGGCCGCAAGCGCACCCGCCCCGCGCGCGCCAGTGCATCCTCGAGCGTGCAGCCGCCGCCGGCGCGGAGCTGCGCGGTATAGTCGATCAGGATGATCCCGTTCTTGACCACCAGCCCGACCAGCAGCAGCAGCCCCATGCACGCCGAGATGTTGAGCTCGGTGTCGGTCCAGCGCAGCGCGAGCAGCGCCCCGATCTGGGAAAAGGGCAAGGTGAGGAAGATCACCGCGGGCAGGCGATAGGAGCGGAATTGCGCGATCAGCAGCAGCAGCACCAGGCCGATCGCGATCGCGATCACCACCATGAGATTGCGAAAGGCGCGTTCCTGGAGCTCCACTTGACCCGCCAGCTCGAATCTGACCCCGCGCGCCCGCGGCAACCGCTCGAGCAGCGCCCTCACGTCCCGCGCGACGCCGCCCAGGTCGCGCTGCGAGATGTGCATGGTCACCGAGACGAGCGGCTGCTGGTTCTCCCGCGCCAGCTCGTTCACGTTGATCCGCTCCTCGACCCGGCTCACCAGGGAGGCGGGGATCACCCGTCCCGCCCGGTCGAAGATAGGCAGGCTCGGCAGCCACGTCGGGTCGCGCCGGATCCGGTCGGGATACCGTACCACGATCGGCACCAACATCTCACCCCGTCGCAGCACGGAGGATTCCTCACCGAGCAGCGCCATCCGCAGCTGCGCTTCCACGTCCTCCCCGGTGAGCCCGCAGCGGCTGATCGCGTCGAGGTCGAGCCGGTAGGTGATCTCGGGACTGCCGAAGGAGACCCCGCTTTTCACGTCGACGACTCCGGGAATCCCCTCCACCTTGCCCGCAACGGTCGCCGCCGCCTCCTGGAGGGCGCGATACTCGCTGCCGAACACTTTCACCTCGATCGGCGCGGGGTTCCCTGCCAGGTCGTTGATGGTGTCTTCCATGACCTGGACGAACTCGGTTTCGATCTGCGGGACCTCCCGGGCAAAGGCCTCCCGCAGCCCGTCCACCACCTCCGCGCTGGAACGCGCGCGCGAATGCGCCGGCTTGAGCGCGACCAGGAAGTCCCCGGTGAACTGCTCGGTTGCGAAAAAGCCGAGCTCCGCGCCGGTGCGCCGGGAAAAGGCGAGAACCTCCGGGGTGCGAAGGAGGACCGCCTCGATACTCCGGCAATTCCCGTCGGTCTCCGCCAGGGACGTGCCGACCGGCATGAAGTAGTCGAGAACAAAGCCTCCTTCGTCCATGTGCGGCAGGAACCCGGTCTCCTGTTCACGTGCGAGCCAGGCGCCGAGGCACGCCCCCGCGACGAGGCCGAGAGCGGTCAGGCCCGGGTATCGTAAGGCCCGGCGAATGACCCGCTCGTAGGCCCCGGCGAGAGCGTCCATCCACCGCCGGGTGGAGCGCTCTCCGGGCCGCGGGCCGACCCGACCGGCGCAGAGGATGGGCGTCAAGGTCAGTGAGACCAGCAGCGAAACGAGAATCCCCAGGGACAGCGCCACCGCCATAGCCCGGAAAAACTGTCCGACCACCCCTTCGAAGAGCACCAACGGCACGAACACGACCACGGTGGTGAGCGAAGAACCGACGACCGCTCCCACAACCTCGCCGGTCGCCGCGATCACCGATTGCCCGCGATCGAGATCGTCGCGCATCCCGCGAGCGATGTTCTCCACCACCACGATGGCATCGTCGATGATCAGGCCGATCGCCACCGCGATCCCGCCCAGCGACATGAGGTTGAGCGATTCGCCCAGTGCGGACAGCACCGCGAAGGTTCCGAGCACCGAGACGGGAATCGCGATCGAGGCCACCAGCGTGAGGCGCCACGAGCCGAGGAAGATCCACAGGATCGCCACGGCGAGCGCCATGCCGAGCACGATCGCGTCGCGCACGGAAGCGATGGATTCGCGTACCAGGTCGGCCTGGTCGTAGACCCGCTGGATACGCACGCCCGCCGGAAGAGCCGCGGACACCTCGGCGATCGCTTCGCGCACCCGGTCGGAGAGAGCGGTGATTCTCCCACCATTGCGCAGGAAGAGCGATACGACCACGGCGTCCTTGCCGTCGCCGGTGACCGCTCGCGTCCGGTCGGCAAGCCCAGAGCGCACCTCCGCGACGTCGCGGAGGTGGACCGACACACCCGCGCGCGTGGCCACCGGCAGGCCTGCGATGTCGTCCAGCCCGCGCAGCTCGCTCGAGACCAGGACCTGGAACTGCTCGTGATCGCGCTCGAGGCGGCCGACCGCGCCGATCGCGTTCGACTCGCGAATGGACCCGGCGAGATCGCCGAGCGACAGCCGCGCGGAAGCCATGCGGCGCGGATCCCCCTCCACCAGGATCACCCGCTCGTCCGCGCCCTGTACGGTGACGAGAAACACGTCGGGCACCCGCGCCAGGCGCGGCTTCAGCTCGATCCGGGCCCACTGCAAGAGGTCGGCGCCGTCGCGCAGCGGTCCCCGCGCCGCCTCCTCGGCGTCGAGGGTCACGTTGAAGGAGAGCACCGGGAAGAGGGAGGGGGTCTGCGGCTCGACGGTGGTCGCCACCCCGGGGGGAAGGCTCGGGAGGAGGGCGGCGATGCGCGCGCGCGTCTGGGCCAGGGCCTCGCGCAGGTCGGTGTCGGGCGCGAAATCGAGCGACATCTCGCACGCGCCCCGGATCGTCTTGGAGCGCACGCGCGCCAGCCCGGGAACCGCGTTCACCGCCTCCTCGAGCGGACGCGTGACCCCGATCATCACGTTCTCGACGGAATCCTCGCCGCGCTCGGCGATCACCACGATGCGCGGAAAAGTGAGGTCGGGATAGATGCCGGTCGGAAGCAGGTAGAGCGCCAGCACCCCCCAAACGCACAGCGCGAGCGCCGAGAACTGGATCGCCTTGGCGTTGCGCAAGGCGAAGGCGGCGATCGTCCCCGGACCCGGTGCCTGTTGGACCGCCATCAGCGCAAAGACTCCGGCGCGACGTGGGCCCCGTCCGGCAGATTGAAGTTCCCATCCACGGCCACCCGCATGCCTTCGCGCAGCCCCTCTCCCTCCACCACCACATGGTCCGCGCTGCGGGCGAGGAGCCGCACGGGAATCACGTGCGCGATGTCCCGCTCGTCCACGGTGACCACGCTCGCGGAGTCTTCCACGAGCGAAAGCGCGGAGGCGGGCAGCAGGACGCCGCGGACCGCGGCGCCGGCGTCGATCTCGACGTAGCACGCCTCCCCCAGTCGCGGGCCCCCGCCGGGATCGACGCCGACGATCTCGACGGGAACCAACCCGGTCTCCGGGTCGACCGCCCGACCGACCAACCGGACGGTGCCGGCCACGATGCGACCGCTGGGAAGGGTGACGTGCGCCGCCGCCTCCGCGGCCACCGATCCCGCGTCCGTCGTGGTCAATTGGATGGCGACGGCGAACGTCGGCTCGCCGACCACTTGCGCCACCGCGGTCCCAGCCTCCACCCAGCGTCCCACGGCAATCGGGGGCGCGCAGACGCTGCCGTCCCGCGGCGACCGGATCACCGACCATTCGATCTCGCGCTCCACGGTTCGCACGTCGATGCGGGCCGCTTCGACGACGGCCTCCAGCCGGGTGAGTTCCGCTTCCCGCCCTGATTCGCGGAACACGCGGGCCTTCTCGGTCGCCCCCTTCGCCACGCGCTCCGCGGCCTCCGCCGCCTGCCGCGCCTCCGTCGCTGTCCGTTCCGAGGCGAGATTCTCGACCAACAGAGCCGCCTGGCGCTCCGCCTCGGCACGTGCCGCCCGGGCCGCGGCCTCGGCCTGGGCAATGGCCAGATCAAGTTCCGCCTGCTCCGCGGCCTGTTCGAAATCCCGCGCCCTGGCGAAATCGAGCTCGCCGGCGCGCACCACGGCGCGCGCCTTGGCCAGCGCTTCCTGCAGCGGCCGGTCGTCCAGCACGACCAGCGGATCGCCCGCCTTCACCGCCTGCCCCTCGCGCACCTCGACCCGGGCCACGCGCCCGACCTGCGGCGCGGTCACCGCCGTCGGCTCGTCCCCTCGGGGCGCGACCAGGCCGAACGCCCGTAGGCGGACCGGGAGGCTTCCCGACCGAGCGGTCTCCACCCGCACCCTCGCCTGAAGGTCCGCGGGATCGATCGTCGGCCCCTCCTGTACTTCGTCGTCCTCGCCGTCGCCCCTGCGTGGCGGGGCAATCACGGCACTCGCCGCGATCGCCACGAGGGACACGAGCCCTGCGAGCGCCGGCAAGCGCGTTCGCCCGCCGGGATCGGCGTCGCGCGGACTCATGCTTTACTCTCCTGCTGAATTTCGAGCCATCCACATCTTGCACCCTGGCCCCGGCGACGGGATCCGGTACATTGTCTCCGCTCTCCCGTGAAATTCCCCTGAGGGTTCTCTGAAGAAACAATCATCGTGCCAGTCACCTCCCCGGCAGCCGTGAGCCATTCCGGATGCGCCACCACACGAGGCCGGAGAGATCGAGGTGGCGACGGCGCAGGGCGCCGACCTCCTCCGCGGAAAGCGACCGCCCGGCCCCGTCGACGCCGGGTGGATCGGTGAATTCGACCAGGGCATCGGCGGTGATCGCAGATTCCACGCCGAACCCCACGCCCGGGGATGCGTCCGCGAGCAGATTCCGGCCGAATGCCGCGTACCCGAAGCCCCGGGGCGCCGCGAGTTCGATCAGCGTCGGCCCGATGTCGACGTGGCTGCCGCCGCCGGCCTGGCTCCCCGCGCGACCCCCGAGCACGCTCGGCCCGTACAGCACGAAGGGCACGGCCTTGCGTTCATACAGGGTGGGATGGGCATTCAAGAAACGCCGCCCGTAGTGGTCGCCGGTGAAGCCGAACACCGCGTCGGGCAACGCCTTCTCCACCGTCCGCACGAACTCCCCGGCGCACCGGTCGGTGTACCAGAAGTGTCCCAGGCTGCGCAGGTCCGCGCTCCCGTCCCACAGTGCGGCCAGGTCGGGCGGCACCGCCGTGAGCGGACAGCGATGCGCTTCGAGATCCACCTCGAAGGGCGGGTGGTTGCTCGCCGTCAGCAGGACGTTGAAACTTCGCGTTTCCTCGGGAACGTGATGCGCGACGAAGTCGAACAGCACTTCGTCGTCCACCCCCCACTCCTTCCCCGCCAGCGCGCCCGCCCCCATTTCCGCGCCACCGACCACTTCGTCGAATCCCTGATCGCGCGCGAACTCCCCGACCCGCTGCCAGCTCAGATAGGTCGGACAGAAAAGCCGGGTCCGATAGCCCAGTCGCCGAAAGATCGCCGGCAAGGAAGTGGCATACGGCGCGCGCGAGCTCGGCTGCCAATTGGTCATCACCCCGACCTCCGGCAATCCGGTCAGGATCGCGGCGAACGAGGTCATGGTCCCGCTCCCCGACGAGAGGAAGCGCGGCCAGGAGACGCCGCGCTCGCCCAACGCGACCATCTCCGCGGCGATGCCGAGGCCGCGATAGCGCGGGAGGAGCGGCCAAGCGGAGTAGCTCTCCATCACCACGAGGAAGACGTGCCGCGGCGGCCGGTCCCACCCGGGGGCTTCGCGGCGGAACATCGCATCGAGGTCGTCGCCCGCCGCCGCCTCCCCGAGCACGCGCCGGGCGGCGGCACGCACGTCCCCGTCGTGCAGGAACCGGAGAATGCCGTCCCCCCCCTGCAACGCGAGATGTCCCACGACCGCGTAGCGCAAGGCATCATACGGGTTGGCCACCACCTGGTTCAGGAACGGGTCGGAGCACACCCCCAGATCCTTGGCCTGCAGCGGACGGCGGCCCAGAGACCCGCGGTAGGCTCCGAATGCGCCCGTCACCGCAAGCAGGGTGACGAGCACCTTGGCCCAGACGGGGAGCGCGCCCAACCGCGCCTCCGGGCACCCCACACGGGAAAGACCGCGGGACGCCGCCCAGACCGCTCCGGCCGTCGTGGCGAGCCAGGCCGCGCCGAGGGTCAGGATCGGATACTCCTTCCACACCGTCTGAGCCACCGCGCCGAAGTCGTCGTACACCGCGCCGAGCACGAACGAGTCGAACTGGGCGTGGAACTCCGCGAAGTATCCCAGGTCGACCGCCGCCACCGGAAGCGTCAGCGCGAAGAAGACCCCTGCGACCACGATGCGAACCCGGTCGCTGATCCGGACGGCGGGCCGGCGCAAACAGGCGAGGCTCGCGAGCAGCGACGGGGTGAGAAAGAGAATCGAGACCCGGGTATCCGAGCGGAAGCCGACCCAGAAAGCCGCGGCCGCCTCCCCGAGCGTCGCCGCGGGACCGAGCGAGCGGTGAAACACGAGGACGAAGAGCCCGCGCAGCAGGAGGAACACGGCGACCATGACCGCGAACAGCGCAAGGTCCCGTGACAGCGGCGCGAACGCGCGGCTCCAGCTCCAGCGGGCGGCTTCTTCCTTCATGGGCGCAACCCCGGATCCACCGGGCGCGGAGCCGCCGGGGCCCCCACCAGCCGATGCACGACGGGGACCACGAGCAGCGTGAGGGGCGCAAACACCAGAAGCCCGCCGAGAGCGACAACGGCGAGGGCGGCGAAGGCCCCCGCGCCGGTCCCCGAGCCCAAGGCCAGCGGAGCCAGCCCGGCACCCACCGCGGCGGAGGTCGCCAGGATCGGCCGCAATCCGTCCCGCGCGGCCCTCGTCACCGCCGCGTCCAGAGCGCACCCGGTTTCCGCCTGGACCTGCGCCGAGCGTGCAATCAGGAGCATCGCCGACTTGACCGTGAGCCCGATCAGGAGCACGAAGCCCAGGCACGCCGAGACGTCGAGTTCCATGCCGACGGACCGCAGGGCGACCAACGCCCCGATCGGCGGAAAGGGCAGGCTCAGGAAAATCACCAGCGGAAGCCGCCAGGAGCGGAGCCAGACCGCCAGGGCAAGGAACAGGCCGCCCGCGGCGGTCGCCAGCACTTCCAGGACGTTTACCCAGGCCCGCTCGCGCTCGGCCAGTCCCCCGGCGACTTCGCACCGCACGCCGGCGGGTCGGGGCAGGCGCTCCAAGAGGGCGCGGACGGCGGACTGCGCGCCGTCGAAGTCGGTCCCCCTGCCGCCGGCCGCGACGATCCGCAGGGGCTGCAGGTCCTGCCGCAACTGCTCGTAGGCGACCGTGCGCTCCTCGATCCCGCCCAGGGCGGTGGCGGGCAGCGCGCGTCCAGCGCGGTCCACGATCGGCAACCGCGCCAGCCAATCCGGATCGCGGCGCACCCGGTCGGGGAACCGCACCATCACCGGAACGAATTCGTCCCCCAGCCGCAGCCGCGTCGCTTCGAGACCGTTGAGGGCAACCCGCATCTGGTCTTCCACCTCCGCGCCGGTCAACCCCGCGCGCGCCACCGCGTCCCGGTCCAATCGCCAGGTCATCTCAGGGCTGCCGAGGCTGTCGCCGCCGGTCACGTCTTCGATCCCAGGGATCCGCTGCAGTCCGTCGGCAATCTCCTTCGCCGCGGTCTGGATCGCCGCAGTCTCCGGGCCGGAGACTTCGACCTCGATCGGCGCCGGATCCCGTTCCCGATCGCGGAGTGCAACCTGCAGGGGCGTCACGTAGCAGGTCCGAACCTGTGGCGCCTCCCGGGCCAGGTCTCGCCGCAGCCGGTCCAACACCCGGGCGGTCGAACGCTTCCGGTGTTCCGGCAGGATCAGCCGGACCAGGAAGACCCCGTGGGAAGGCTCACCGGGGGAAAGGCCAAGCCGCGTTCCGGTGCGCCGGGACCAGCTCAGCACTTCCGCCGTCCGCGCGAGGACCTGCTCGATGCGCCGACCCGCTGCGTCGGTCTCGGTCAGCGAGGTCGCCGCGGGCAAGGAGTACTCGATCACGACCCCCCCCTCGTCCACCGCCGGCAGGAAGCCGATTTCCATCCCGCCCGCCAGCGCGAGTCCCAGGGCGAGCGCGGCGGCGAGCCCCGCTGCGGCGAGGCGGCTTCGGCGAAGCGCGCCGCGCAGCGTCGCCTCGCACGAGTCCTCCAGTCGGTCGATCCAGCCCCGTCGGGGGGCGATTCCGGGGCAGGGTCCCGGCCGGCCGGCGGCGAAACCGCAGGTTACCGTCCGCGAGACCAGCACCGAGGCCGCGATCCCGAGCGCCAGTGCCGTGGCCATGGAGCGAAGAAACGTCCCCGGCAGGCCCTCGAGCCAGGCCAGCGAAAGCAGCGGCGTCAGCATGGCTAGGGAGGAGCCGATCACCCAGGCCGGCGACCCGCGAGACTGCGCGGGCGACGCTCCCGACTCCACGCCCGGGGTCTGGATTTTCGCCGCGGTCGCCGAGGCTTCGGCCACCGGCCGCGCGTCGGCGCGCGGTTCCGCCACCCCGGCCGAGGCCCGGCTTTCCCCGGCGGCCGGCCGCTCGCGACCGAGATGCCCGGAAATCATGACGGCGTCCCCGATGACGAGACCGAGGGCGACGAAAATGCCGCCTGCCGACATCAGGTCGAGCGGCAGCCCCAGGAGCGCCATCAGGGCGAGCGCTCCAAGCACCGAGGCGGACGCCGACCCCGTCACGCGAAGCGCGGTCCGCCAGGAGCCGAGAATCACCCAGGTCACACCGAAGACGAGCACCAGCCCGAACAGGATCGCATCGCGCGCCCCCGCGAGGGACCCGCGGACCAGCTCGGCCTGGTCGTAGACCGGAACGATCGCGAGGCCTCGCGGCGCTGCCTTCTCCAGTTCGGCAATCTCCCCGCGGACCCGGTCGGACAGGTCCGTGAGGCGGCCTCCCGGGCGCAAGAAGAGCGAAATCACGATGGCCTCCCGGCCGCTGCCGGTGACCACGCACTTCCGGTCCTGAGAGCCCTCGCGGATCTCCGCGACGTCGCGCACCCGAACCGTCTCCGCGCCGCGCGCCGCGATCGGGAGATTCGCGACGTCCTCCAGGCCGCCCATCTCGCCGGAGACGAGCACCGGGACCTGCCGGTGATCGCGCTCCACTCCTCCGACCGCTCCGTGGCTTTCGGAACCCCTCAGGGCGCGCACCAAGTCCATGATCGAGAGCTGCACGCTCGCGAGACGGGAGGGATCCGCTTCCACCAGGATTTCCCGCTCTTCGTCCCCCTCCACCTTCACGCGGAGGACATCGGGCAATCGCGCCAGCCGGGGCTCGACCTGGGTTCGGACCCATGCCCGCAGGCCGGCGCGGTCCTCGGGAGGATGCTCCTCCCCGGGCGCAGCGGAATCGGCCTCGCCGGCCCGTGCGTCGATCCTCACGTGGAAGGAGATCACCGGAAAACCCGCGGGTCCGACCCGCTCGATCGTGGTCTTCAGATCGGAAGGCAAGCCCGGCCGAAGCGAGTCCATGCAGGCCCGGGTCCTCGCCAACCCATCCCGAGCGTCCGTCTCGGGAGTGAATTCGAGCGACAGCTCCGAGGCCCCGCGCGTCGTCCGGGAACGCAGTCGGGCGAGTCCCGGAAGCGCGCCCACGGCTGCTTCGATCGGCCGGGTGACGCCGAGCAGCATGTCCCCGATCGATTCTCCCTCGCGCTCGGCGAGCACGGCGATCCGCGGGAACGCGGGGTCGGGGTACGCCGCCCACGGCAGCGTAAACCAGGCGACCAAGCCCGCCGCGATCACGCTGAGCATCGCGACCGCAATCCTGCGGGAACGGCGTAACGCAGCGGAGCAGCTTCCGAACCCGGCGGATCGGTCTGCCGAGGCTGCTCCGTTCGAGATCGCGGCGGACTCGTCCGCTGCCCGCGCGCCGCTTCCAGCCCCGGCGGACTCGCCCGCGGGCTTCGCGCCGCTCCTGTCCCCTGCAGACTCGCACCAAGGCTTCGCGCCGCTTTCGGATCCGGCGGTGTCCCCTAGGATCATCGCGCCGGCTCCGGCACCACCCGACAGCCCTCCGGGAGGTTGAAATTGCCCTCGACCGCGATCCGCGGTCGCCCCGGGAGATCCCCGGCGACCGCGACGCGGTCCCCCGAGCGGGCGAGCACGCGCACCGCCACGATGTGGGCGATCCCCTCCTCGTCCACCTGCACCACGGAGTACCCCGACTCTCCGGCAGACACGGCCGAGGCCGGGAGCAGCCACCCGTGCGCTTTGGGGCCGGTTTCGACGCCGACCACGACCGCAGTTCCGGGGGGTAGGGAGGGGAGCTGCGGCTCGCAGGCGACTTCGACCTGGATCAGGCCGGTCTCTGGGTCCGTGGATTCGGCGATCCGTTGGATCCGGCCGACGCGCCGCTTGCCTTCGCCCAAGTCGACGTGCACCACCGCGCGCGGTTCGAGCCCACACGCGTCTGCCGCCGCGAGCTGGAACGAAACCACGATACCGCCCGCGTCCCGCAGCGGCGACTCCTCACCGGATTCGAGTCGCGGAATGGAACCCGCCGGCAACCTCGCCGCCGGGGCCACTCGGCCCACCACGCGCACCTGCGTGGCGAGGTCGCCCTCTTCGGCGAAAACGACCTGCACCCGGGCTTCGGTGGCTTCCCCGTCCTCCGAATCGGCGTCGCCCCCGCGGGTATGGGCAGACGCCCCGGCAGCGAGCAGGAGCGTCCCCACCGCCGCCGTCAGCGCGACGGCGGCGAGCCCGAGCCGGCGCGACGAGTCCGCGGGAGAGTCCCCCACCGTGGGCCGGCGGCCCCCGAGCAGGCAGGCGGCGAGGCCCAAGACCGCGGCAATTTCCAGCAACCCCCAGCGCAGGGGGCGTTCCCGCGGAGCGGCGACCCATTTGGTGTGCCAATCGGAGAGCGCTTGATCCCACGCGCTGCGCTCGCGCCCGATCGACACCTTCTCCTCGGTCACCGTCCCGTCCGCGGCCACCCGCATCTCGACGAAGTGGTACTCGGCGTCGGGGGTCTGCAGGACTCCTCCGCCTCCGCCCGTGATCAGGTGGATCGACCCGTCGACCACCTTGCGCGCGTAGCCGTGGAGATGGCCGGCGAGGACGTAGTCCACGGGCCGGCGTCGAAGGACGTCGAGGACCTCCTCGCAGCCGTGCTCGTTCTGCCGTCGCTCCTCCCCGTGCCACCAGTAGGTGTACCCGATCAGGGGGCGATGGAGCGCGACGAATACGCGGCGGTAGCGCCCACGCGAGCGTTCAAGCCGATCCTTCAGCCCGGCGACGGCTCCCGGCGTCAGCAATCCTTCGGCGTTGTCGAGCAAGAGGAACAGGCAGCCGCCGTACTCGAACCGGAAGGTTCGCGCACCGAGAAACTCGCCGAAGAGGGAGGCATCGCCGTCATCGAGGTCGGAGTTGCCCACCGCGCAGAAAGTGGAATCTTCCAGCCCTGGCGCTCGATCACCGCGATGAATCGCTCGTAGCGGGAGCGGGACGCGCGCTTGACGCAGTCGCCGGTGATGAGGAGGAAGGCCGGCCGACGCTCCCGGATCAGCGGGAGCAGGCGCTCGAAAGTGGGCAACCCGTCCTCTGGGTCCCCGATCACGGCGAACCGGAACGACTCGGCGGGGCCGCAGGGGGGTAGATGGGCGATGGTCTCCGCGCGGTTACCCACCCAGCGGATCGGGGCCTTCGGTTTCGCCGACGCGGCGGCCGCGAGCAGTCCCGCACCCGCGATGACCACGGTCCAGATGGCCAGGGTTGCCGCGCGCAGGAGCCACCACCGCGGCGGCGAGGTAGGGAGAAGCCCCGGGTCCATCCGACTCTCCTTCGTGGCCTTCGCGAAGCGGCGACCTGCGCGTTCGTGTCGCAGCAGATACATACCTCGCGAGGGCGGAAGGAAAGGTGAGGGGCGGATGACGGGCCATTCATGACCCGTTCCTCATCAGGGATTCAAGAGTGAGACCCGGCGGACCGGTGGGTCGCCATCGGGGACGCCGTGCCGTGGACGGGGATGCCGGCACGGACTGGAGTCCCCGCGGGCGGCCGCGCTCGCGCGCCGAATCGCTCGTTCCTGACACGGGCCGGCGCATCCACTGGACCGCGACGGCCGCCGCGCATGACGCGCGAGGTCGACGGCCCGATCTCGACGGGCGGGTTGCCGGGTCGCGGACGGAGCGGTGCGCACCGGACACCCGGGAAGGGGCGTCGAAAGGGCGTTGCCGATGGTATCCCGGTGCCGGAGAGCGGAACGGTCCGGAACCGACGAGTCGACCAGGCTAAAACCCCGTCCGGCCCTTCGGAACGCGGCCCGATCTAACGCACTCGCTGCGGAGTTGCCGACCCACGATCCTCTCGACCATTTTCCCCGCCTCCAGGACGCGGTTCACGTCGATGCCGGTCTCGATTCCCATCTCGTCCAGCATCACCACCAGGTCCTCGGTGCAAACCAGGCCGACGATGTTCGGGTCCTGGTAGTAGTAGCGCCCGGTGCCGGCAACCGGGTGGCCGTCCATGAAGTTCGCGGGCTGGCCTCCGATGCCGCCGAGCGTGCTCTCGAATCGGATCATCCCCGCCTGCAGGGCCGCAAGGACGTTCGCCAGGCCCCATCCGCGAGTCACATGAAAGTGCGCCAGGTGCTTCTCCGGATCGGGGAATTCATCCAGGATCATCGAGAAGTACTCGTAGACCTTGTTCGGCGGGGCCGATCCGTCGTGGTCGGCGTGCTCGATGTCGTCCGCGCCGATTTCCAGAAAACGCCGCGTGAATGCGACGGCATCCTCGAGCCTCGTCGGACCCTCGATGGGGCACCCCCAGATCGTGCTGACCGTGCCGTTCACCTTGAGCCCCGCGGCGTGCGCCTTTTTGACGCACTGCTCGGCTTCGGCCCAGTACTCGTCGTGGCCGAGCCCCGAGTTCTTGACCATGTGGGAGTGCGAGGTGGAGACCATCATCAGGATCCGGTCCGGTCCGACGCCGTTCAGGCGCGCCTCGATCGCCCGATCCACGGCCTTTTCCCGGATCGTGACGGCGGTCAACTCGACTCCCGGCAACTTGTCCCGAACGCGCTTGCTCGATCGGATTCCGGACAAGACGGCGTCAGCGTCGGCGAACTGCGGCATCGCCTTCGGGTTGCCGAAGTTCGTCACCTCCAGCCTCTTGAAGCCGGCCTGGATCAATTCCTCCGCAACCCACAACTTGGCCAGCGTCGGGATGAACTTGTCCTCGTGCTGGAACCCGTCCCGTACGGTAATGTCGGCAAGTTCGACCCTCTGCGGGTATTTCAGCGTGGCCATCGGCTTCCCTTCGATCGGATGGGGAGTCGGATACCGTGTCGCCGCCAGGGCGATCTCTAGGAACCGCCGCTGGCGGTGGGAGGAGGAGTTGCCTCTCAGGCGCTTCGGGGCCGAGGTTCCTGCGTCCGCGACCAAGGTCGCCGTGCGGATTCGGAGAAGCGGCCGCAATGTGAACGGACTTGCGTCATCTGCGTGATGGTCGATCCTCGGGGCTTGCCGGCAGGTTCGACGCCACCCATGCACACGACCCCGCTTACAGCTGTCCCGAGCGGCCGAGACGGTTGCGGGCGGCTTCCACGGTGAACGCGTGCGTCTGGAACGAAACTGCCACGCTGCCCAGGTACCCCTCGACCAGAAAGTCGAGGCCCAGCGGGTGGGCACGGGCGCGCTCGATCAGGTCGTCCACTTCCTTGGGGTCTTCCCTCCAGGAGGCAATGAAGTCCAGGACGGGCTGCGCCTCCGCCGCCTCCACGTTCGTCCGCATGGAGAGTTCCTTGACCAGATTCGCGTCCTGCACCAGAACCTCCCGATCCACGAGACACCACGGTTCAATTTCCGCCCCCGAATCCGCGGATGCTACTGGCCGCTTTCGGTGAGTGTCAAGCAACGCCGCACTTTTCCCCACCTCCCGACCGCTCCTGCCGCCCCGACGACCCCGACGACCCGGCGCTGCTTGACCGGCCGGACGGCGAGGGTTAGTCTGTCTGCCCTGTGACCAACGTGCCCCCCCCCGATGCCGGAGACGTCGATGGAAGAAGCCACCCGGGCCTTCCTCGATGCCGCGACGCGAAGGGGCTTCTTGGCCGAAGCCGAGGCTGCGCGGGCGCGCGTGGAGCTGGAGACGAGGGGAGCGCCCGGCGACCTGGCCGCGGTGGTGCGTACCCTGCTGGCGCGCGGGCGGATCAGCACGGGGCACGCGCAGGTTTTGCTCGCTGAGCTCGGGGTCCCGATCCCCGCAACTTCGGATGACGCCACGATCGTTCCGGCCGGGGCGCGACTCCCTCCCCCTCCCTCGGCGGGAGCGAACACCCTGTTCGACGATTCCTGCCTGCCGTCGCGGGCGCGCGGGACGGCGCCCCAAGACGCAACGATCGTCCCGGGTCCGGGGCCCGCGAGCCTCGCCGCCGATGAGGCGGAATCGACGCTGCGCCGATCGGTGGCGGCGCAGCTCAGCGAGCTGCCCGGGGCTTCCGAAGGCGCGACGCCGCCGGTGCGGGTCCCACGCGATTCGACCGCATTGAATGTCCGCTACCAGCCGCGCGAGCTGCTGGGCCAGGGCGGCATGGGCCGGGTGATCGCGGCGCTCGATCCCAGCCTGCAGCGCGAAGTGGCGATCAAGTCGCTGCTGGATCCGCAGGGGGGAACGGATACCCAGCGCTTCCTCGACGAGGCGCAGATCACCGGGCAGCTCGAGCACCCCAATATCGTTCCCGTGCACGAGCTCGGACACGATCCCCGGAGCGGGCCCTACCTGGTGATGAAGCGGGTGAAGGGCCGTTCGCTGAAGGACGTCCTGCGGCTGCTGGCCGAGGGGAAGCCGGGTGCGCTCGCCCGCCTCGCGGAGGGCGAGGCGCCATCGCGCCGCCTGGAATCGCTGGATGCCGCCCCGCTGCCCACGGGGGCGGCGAACGCGTCCTCGGTGTGCGACACCCGCTCCAGCGAGCCACCGGCGCCCGACCGCGGGGCGAATCCGGCGCTGGCGGAGACGATCCCGCCGGGCGCGACCGGACCCGCGCCGGCTCGGGAGAGCGTGGCGGCCCGGCGGGGTCCCCGCCCCGGGGCGGGCCCCGACGCGCCCGGGGACGCACTCCCCCGGCTG
>ORJL011503438.1_pt1 | contig 35780 bp, 36 predicted proteins | sample 1779941 | NCBI WGS metagenome assembly ORJL01 (sample SAMEA104232317, study PRJEB22302) | groundwater metagenome | biome: forest; feature: aquifer; material: groundwater | place: USA | collected 2011-08-07 | depth 5.8 m | reverse complement strand
TGCATGCGGTCGGCGGCTGGGTCGGCCTGGCCGCCGTGCTGATGCTCGGCGCTCGGCGCGGCCGCTACCACAAGGACGGCGGCATCGCCGGCGCGCATCCACCCTCGTCGATTCCCTTCCTTGCGCTGGGCGCCTGGATCCTGATCGTCGGCTGGTTCGGCTTCAACGTCATGAGCGCGCAGACGCTGGACAAGATCTCCGGCCTCGTCGCCATGAACTCGCTGATGGCCATGGTCGGCGGCACGCTGGTGGCGCTGGTGGTCGGCAAGAACGACCCCGGCTTCGTGCATAACGGCCCGCTGGCCGGCCTGGTCGCCGTCTGCGCCGGTTCCGACCTGATGCACCCGATCGGCGCGCTGGTCACCGGCGGCGTTGCCGGCGGACTTTTCGTCTACATGTTCACCCTGACCCAGAACCGCTGGAAGATCGACGACGTGCTCGGCGTCTGGCCGCTGCACGGCCTGTGCGGCGCCTGGGGCGGCATCGCCGCCGGCATCTTCGGGGCAAAGGCACTGGGCGGGCTGGGCGGGGTCGCCTTCATGAGCCAGCTCGCCGGCACGGCGCTGGGCATCACCGTGGCATTGGTTGGCGGCTTCCTGGTCTATGGCGGACTGAAGATGGCGGTTGGCCTGCGCCTGGATGCCGAGGACGAATATAACGGTGCCGACCTCAGCATCCACCAGATATCGGCCAGCGCGGAGCGCGAAACGAACTGGTGAAACTGCACTGACCCCATCGCTAGGGAAACATTGATTAGTACTATACTTGGTACCGTTACATTAAAAACAGGTACTAAGATGAATACCCTGACTGTCTCGGAACTGAAGCGTCGCGGCATGGCGGCCATCGAGGATGGACTGCGCAGCGGCCCGGTACATATCGTCAAGCGCAACAAGCCCGCGGCGGTGGTGCTGACTGAAGCCGAGTATCAGCGTCTCGCGCATGGCCGGGTAGCCACCCCCAGTGGGGTGACTGCCGTGCAATGGCTCCTGAATCAACGCACCGCCGGAAAGCGCAGCAAGGCACAGATCGACGCCGCACTCAAGGCCGAGCGCGACTGGTGATTGCCTTCTTCGACGCCAGCGCCCTGATCTACCTGATCGAAGGCGCCGAGCCATTCGCTGCCACGGTGCGCAAGGAACTGGCAGCGGTGGCCAGGAAGCATCCTGATCTGGGTGCCGCTGCGAGTCGTCTGTCGTGGCTGGAATGTCGGGTGGGGCCAATGAAGGGCAACGACAGCGCCACGCTGGCGGCGTTCGACAGCTTCTTCGCCCGGACCGATCTGGTCTGGGTGGAACTGACCAGGGATGTCGTCGAACTGGCTGCAGCTATCCGCGTCCAGACCGGCTTGAAGACGCCCGACGCGCTGCAGGCGGCGTCGTGCCTCCAGCTTGGTGGCGAGCACCTGTTTCTTACCGGGGATAGCGCGTTCAGGCGGGTCGCCGGGCTGAATGTGAAGGTGCTGACATAACCAGTAGACGTGATTGTCCTGAATCTGGAGGGCTACCACCGATGGCTGCCAAATTCCTGCGGAACCCGAACCGGCGTTCAACACCCTGGTCAAGACCGCCGGCGAATTCCGCCAGCGCCTGGATCGATGCCGATTTCCGCAGGCCTGAATAAGGCGCCTGCGGCAATGGCGGTCAAGCTGAGGAAACACTGATTAAGCACCAAATCGTCATTCCGGCGAACGCCGGAATCCAGGCAAATAAACCACTGGACACCGGCATTCGCCGGTGTGACGGCTTATTCAGCGCTTCCCGAAGCATTGCGTCGAATCACCATGGATAAAGAGCAGGCGATACGCAAAGCGCAAAAGCTCATGGCCGTCGCCATGGACGGCCGCGGCAATGGTCACGAAGCCGAGCGCGCCCTGGCGCAGGCCGAAACGCTGATACGGAAATTCGGCATCGAGCAGGCCGAGATCGCCAGCACCAGGGCAGCGACCGATTTCGATTGGGCCGAGGCCTTTCACGCCTACGGCCCGCCGAAGAATCCGGCCAAGAGTTGCCCGCGGTGGTTTCAATTCATCAGCACCGGCGTCGCCAATTTCACGGACACCATCGTGCGCCTGCACTACGACCCGGCGCAGGGCTACGGCGTGGGCTTCTATGGCGACCGGGCCGACACCCTGTTTGCCCAGTGGCTGGTGGGCTATCTCAAGGCCAGTGTCTGGGAAGCCCTGAATGCCGCGCACAGGCAGCATCCCGAATGGAACCGAAGCGACATGGAGGATTTCCGCAAGGCGATGGCCGCGCGCATTTCTTCCAGAATGGGCGACTTGCGCCGCGAGCGCGATGCCGAGTTCGCGGCCGCCGCCACCCGCCAGGGCACCGGCATGGCGCTGGTACTCGTCACCGACAAACTGGCAAAGCGCGATGAGGAATTCGGTTCCCCGAAATACAAGCACTCAACCGTTACCGTGCGCGACCGGATGGCGGCGCACAAGGGCAGCCTAGCGGGTGATCAGGTGGGATTCGCCAAACCGATTCGGAGCGCACAGGGGCGCACGGGCGGGTGAGGCGAGTCGGGTACGTAAGGCTTTTCAGTGGGCGTGGCAAACGCGTGAAAAGTCGGCGCTGGCGACACGGCGATGCGACTTGTCGGAGGAAGAAATCACTCCGACCCCATATCCACCCCCGAATGCAGCCCTAAAACACCATTGGCATGGATGTGTCAAACTTGCAGGGTCTGTGGGATTTTGAACCTGTATGCCAGCTTACTTAGCAGTGGAATATTTTCTCAAAAACGACGCGTTAAAAATAATTGGTGCGGACATAGGTGTTAGCCATCTCTCGTCGGTGCTGTCACACATTTTTGATGTTTAGACCCCGTTAGCCGACCCATGAACGATCCCGTTGTTGCCGCAGCTCAGTCAGCCTTCGCACAGCGATTGCGTGACAGCAGTGATGTCTCTGACAACACTCGGAACGCGCAAGCTATTGCCAAGGCCTGGCGCACCGCCGTCTACGAGCTTGATCCCGACCGCTACCAAATAGAGGCCTTGGTGGCCCCCGATTTAGATCAGAAGATCGACGTACTCGACACCGCGACCAACACTGCCTACGAGTTCAAGGTTTCCGGGAAGAACGCCACCGGGGAGTTTTACAAAGACATCGTGAAAGTCATCGTCTGGAACCGCAAGCGCAAGAGGCTTATTGGGAAGCTCGTTTTTATCACGGAGAAAGAGTGGGGGCGGAAGTACCTTGAGACTCCGATGCCACGCGAGTACATGAAGCATCTTGAGAGTCACGGGTTTGTCGTTGAGGTCGCCTATGTGCAGCATTCCTAACGGCGCGCCCGCTAACACTTCGCTCCACCTAACGCTCAAACGCTAGGTAACACAAGGAGATTCGTTTGCAAATCACCATCACCCTCAATCTCACTTCAGCTGAAGAAGCGGAGATCGCAGCGATTCTTGGATGTAGCGATATGGACCTAAATAATCGGTTAACCGCTTGCTCAAACGCATCAATCAATGAATACCTTGCCATGTTTCGAGGCCAGAAAGTATTCAAGCGCGGAAGCGACATGCTTGAGTATCGGTTACTCCTGTTAATCGAAACTACGTTCCAAGGCGTCATTCCAAACGAACGAACGGTTAGCAGCCTATTCCAAACGACCCTAACAGAGAGTCGATCGCTCATCAGATCAGTAATCTCGAAGTATCAGTATCAACTCCGCACTCATATCGAACGCACCCTTCGTGCATCTTTGACAGCAGCAACTCGGCAGAACAATGCTCAGGACTACACCGTGATAATCAATAGCCATAACGTAGTGGGTGAATTCAATAAAGCGTTAGCCGACATTGACGGCAGTCTTTCACCGGTGACAAAGAAAAAAGGCAGCGTATCCACATTTGAGATATCTCCCTCGTCATACAACCGCCTTTGCGCGAAGTTTTCAATTCAGCCGAACTCATGAACTCCATGGGTGATCTGCTCTCAGCGTCAAGTCTGCTAATCGCCATCGCGGCGATACTCTTCAGCCTTTGGTACGCGGAGATCGCAAAGGCTCTAGAAATAAAGGCAAAATTGCACAAGGAAGACAATGTCGCTGCATATGAAACCGTGTCCGCCGTACTGCTCTCCAAAGCTCTACCGGTTGCCGTGATGTCACTTTCCGTGGCAATCATCTTTCTGCCGGATGCAATCAGGATTGCAAACGATTCTCTAAGCGCTTATAGAGGATCTGGCGTAGCCGCTCTTGAGAAGTACGATGCCGTTAGGACCGCCTACTGCTTCGTAACCATTTTGTCTGTAGTGTTAGCTGCATACATGTGGGCATTGGTAGCAAAGCTCCGGTCTCTACAAAAGCGATTGGGCTAGTGGTACCTAACCCGCCACTTAAAACAGGCGCTCCGTGGTGCGGCAGCGCGCCTGTTAGCTAGCAGGTTTTGCCTCTCCATTTCACGCGCTAGGGATTTGCCATGAATGAAGACATCCTGACACTGTCTATTTCGTTTACTGGCGGGCTCGCCAACAAGCACCGGCTTGACCTGTATGACGTTTCGCAGGCTTTGGTAGGAGTCCAGCGTTCAATCGCGCTCACCACTCATCTGGTGCTGAACGACGAAATCATTACCCAGTCTCCTTCGCTTAAGGGGGCCGAGATTCACGCCCTTCCGCCCGAAGACGGAAGCTGGAAGATGAAGGTGCTAGTGGTGCTTACCAGCGCTTATGGCCTTGGTACTCTCCAGAACAACTCCCCGCTGGGACATCTCGTATTCTCTCTCTATGACTACGTCGTCTCCGAAAGCCTCGGTGTTCACGTTGACCTCAACAAATCGTTGGGTGTGGTTTACGAGGAGGCGAAGAAGAAGAAACAAGAGCTCCCCGTCATTCAGCAACATCAGGCAGATTCGCTTATTGAAAAATGCTCCACAGCAATGCACGAAATTCACCGCCCTATCTACAAGAGTGGTTCTGCTACGCAAGCCAGCATTTCTGCACTTATCGGGGTGCGTCGAGTGCCGCTTCAAACGGCGTTCACTATCGATACGTGGCAATACATTCACGAAACCCGAACGTCGGATGCGCCTCAACAGTTCATCGGTCGCGTCAGTAGCTACAACAGCAATACCTATAAGGGCCGTATCTACGTTGAAGATTTTGGGCGCCCTGTTTCCTTTGAACTCGGGGAACACACGCGGGACCAAAGGGTGATCGAACTTGTAACTACAAGCTTACAAACCAATGCCTTGCGAAGATTTACCGAGGTCGGGGGGCTTGTGTATTTCTCAGCGTTCCAGCGAACAAGTCGCAGTGGCCGACTGAAGAGTTTGCTCATCACCCATGTCAGCGACAATTCACTTTAGGGCAAGGCGAAACCCTCTGTTCGAGGGGAGCTACGCAAGTGGGCTAAAGAGACCAGGGTCGAATTCATTCTGAGCAAAATCGTTATATCGGGTCAGTTTGATTTGCTTCGGGGAGCCAAGAATTGCCGTGTCGCCAGCGCCGACTTTCAAGCGACGATTAACTCGGTCATGATCAAATTTCATTGGGCAACGCTGCCGCAATAAGCGCTCATACCAGCGAGGACCTTTCAACAGCGGCTTCAGTATCCATGCTGCTGTAGAATCACAATGTCATTCTCGTCAAGAAAGATCAGGAATTCCAAGTGGCGACACTGATTCCAAGCTACGGGACGTGTGCGGGGCGCATGACGCCGGGCGAGCGGCGGTTCGCGCAGCGCCTTGAAGCCAAGCTCGAAGCGGATTACCTGTGCTGGTACGACGTTCCGGTCGGTCCTACAAATAGTCATCCCGATTTCATTGTTCTGCATCCCCATCGTGGCCTGCTGATCCTGGAAGTAAAGGACTGGAAGCCGGACACCATCCAGTCGATAACCAAGTCTGACGCAGCGATCCTCACGCCTCGCGGACTCAAGCATGTCCTCAATCCACTTGAACAGGCCCGCCAATACGCTCACGCGGTAGTCGGCGTCCTGGAGCGCGACAAGCAACTGACTATTTCCACCGGCAAGATGGAGGGACGACTGACATTTCCATGGGCCTATGGTGTGGTGCTTGCCAACATTTCGCGGCGGACTTTCGAAAGTTCCGGTCTCGCGGAGGTCATCGAGCCGCAGCGGGTGCTCTGCCAGGACGAAATGGTTGAGTCAGTGGATATGGAAGCATTTCAACAGCGGCTCTGGGAAATGTTTTCGGTTCGTTTCCACGGCAACCTGACGCTGCCGCAACTTGATAGGGTGCGATGGCATTTGTTCCCCGAGATACGTTTGCCCAGTACGCAGGAAGGACTTTTCAAGAAGGAAGAGCTGGAGGCAGTCGAAATCCCGGACTTGATGCGGGTGATGGATCTTCAGCAAGAACAGTTGGCACGGAGCCTTGGTGAAGGTCACCGGGTAATCCACGGCGTCGCGGGTTCGGGGAAGACCCTGATTCTCGGCTACCGCGCCGAGCAACTCGCCAAGGTGTGCGCCAAACCGATCCTGGTGCTTTGCTACAACAAAACGCTTGCGGGACGACTGGTTCACTGGATGTCGAGCAAGGGTGTAGCGGACAAGGTGCATGTCCGGACATTTCACAGCTGGTGCCGCAGCCAGTTGAGCGCTTACAACGTCAATTTCTCCAACCAGCAGGAGGACAAGAACGCGCTCATGGGTGAGATGGTCCAGGCGGTCATCCGCGCTGTCGAGCGCGGCCAGATTCCCCCGGCGCAATACGAAGCCGTGCTGATCGACGAAGGCCACGACTTCAAGCCCGAATGGCTGAAGCTCGTCGTCCAGATGGTCGACCCGCACAGCAACTCACTGCTCGTCCTCTACGACGACGCGCAGTCGATCTACGAAGCGGGGCGACAGAAGAACTTCAGTTTCAAGAGCGTCGGCATTCAGGCGCAGGGGCGCACGACGATCCTGAAAGTTAATTACCGCAACACGCAAGAAATTCTGGAGTTCGCCGCGCAGTTCGCAAGCGAGCTGCTCAAGGCAAGCGACGCCGAAGAGGACGGCATCCCGCGCCTGGCTCCAATTTCGGCCGGCCGCCACGGCAAGGCGCCAATGGTGGTGAAGCTGCCGACGCTGCAGGCGGAAGGCGAATGGATCGCCCAGCGCTTAAAGGAAGAGCATGCCAAGGGCACGCCGTGGCGCGACATGGCGATTCTGTATCGGCACTATGACCCGGTATGTACAACCGTCCGCAAGGAATTGCGGAAGGGAGGTATTCCCAACACTTGGAAGAACGACATCACGTTTGGTGAAAGCCAAGACACCGTCAAGCTGTTGCCATTCCATAGCAGCAAAGGTCTCGAGTACCCGATTATCGTTATACCCGGCGCGGGCCTGCTGCCGACGCCGGACAAGGCGACCGAAGAAGATGCGCGCCTGCTTTACGTGGCGATGACGCGGGCAACATCGCAGCTGATTGTGACCGGGGCCCAGAACGCCTGAAGGACTGGCATAGCGGTTTGGCGCGCGGGCCGCGCGAAAAGTCGGCGCTGGCGACACGGCGATTCGAAGCATCGGAGAAGGAAATCACTCCGCCTCCATAAGCACTTAGTTTTTTCTAGCGCTAGCGCGCTATGTGCGAAGACCCTCGTTGCATTGCGAACGCTCGCTCCGCACCCAGCGGGACCCGCGATACGGTGCGGCGCATTTCGTCTCGCCGGCCTAATACGACCTCACAAATTGTTCAACGGTTATCGGGCCGCCATCGTGCCCGTGTACCGGAAAGCTTCGAAAAGCGTCGGGGCGATCCCTCACTGAATATTCGTCAGCCAACCCAACACTCTCACACGACACGATCCGCCGATTTGCTTGGTCTCCTGCGGGGTTTTCGGTCCAAATGGCAAACTCACCAAGACCGGGGGCCTGATTGAATCGGACAGTTTTAGTCTTGGCCGACGTAAATGCCGGACATGCATTTCTAATGTTAACTGCGCATAGTTTGCACGCTAGTGGGTTGGCGCCGCGCATCTGCTTGTCGGGGCCTCCGAAACGGATGCACCAGAGTATTTCCGCGCAGACCGATGAATGAACTTTTCTGGCTTGAGACGCAAGCCAGATCAACCGCTCAACCCTTCCCCATTTTTTGCATGCCTGAAATAGCTCGGCGTGCCATTTCTTTTTGCTTGTAGGCGAAAAGTGCAGTGGCCAGTGCAGAAATGTTGCGACCCAATTGTCAATCGGCAGCGCCACTTCGGCGCCGAAACATTGCTGTGCGTATAACTGTATTACTTTTGGGCTTTGATAGGTCCCTTCCAGATTCGTGTACATCTCCGCACACTCGTCCACCGTAAGCGCCTCCGGCGACCAATGCCCGGCCCGCAGGTCATGCAGCATCATCAGCGAAATAACTGACCGGAGCGGTCCGCGGTTAAATGCGGAATAGTTGTTAAAAAGTTCTTCCGAGTAACGGTCAGCGCGCTTCATCAGGTCAATAATCTTTTCGGTATTCAGCGATCCTTCAACTCCGGCCAATTTTTTAAGCCTGAAAGCACAGAAGGTGAACTTCCCTGCGCTGACGGGTTCACAGTACTGCGAGACAAAATCGCTCGCAGCAGTAAGCAGATTCCGGTACCGATCAAAAAGGTTGAGCGGGTTTGACGAGTCCCGCAGTTCCGTCCACGTAGGAAGGAGAAAGAAGTCAGCGTGAAAACCGCCTCCGGTTGGAACAGCCACGCCAAAATCCCGGACAAAACTGTGTGTTTGTATCAGCTCGCCTTTGCGGCCTCCGTCTGAATACCAACTCGCCACAAAGCGGGCGAGTCCCAAAACTGGATCCCACATTCTGCCGAATGGCAGACTCCTCCCAAAAGAACCGTCGACTACCTGGTACCAAAGTTCTTTGAGAACAGCATTTGAGTCCGCAAGCCGCTCTCCCAGCGCGCTTTCGATGTCAGACAACAACACCGGAGATTCGATTCCCAGTCTCTCCCTTGCCGCCTTTTCGGCTACATGTATAAAGTGCGAATTCTGCGGAAGCGATAGATTCTTGTTCAACGCCAACGAGACACGAAGGGTATCGTTTTCGAGATTGACGTGATGAACGTACCCGAAAATTCTGTCGCCACGTCCAGGCCTGGTCCCGGCCGGAATCAATGGATCAAGTTCGTGGAAATACAGCAGTGGGAAAAGTGGAAGATCGGGGTCGTAGAGATAAAGGAGCGGCAGCCACTCCGACGGGAATGGATTGATCGCGAATTCATATTTTTCCGACAGTGTTTCAAAGGACATGCAGCACCCCAGCCATTCGATATGGTGCTGTGATTGTCACCGGCACACGGCCGTAGTATGAACCTTTTGGCTTTTTTGATGGCCCGTTGTCAAGCCGCGTTCCCGTTTCGTTTGAGGGAATCCACCAGCCGTCGCAGTCTGGGACCCATTGCAGGCTGACATTCCAACTAAAGGGGACACCCTTTGGACGGTTTAAATTATGGCATCGGAATGGGATTCGGCCGGCGCTGTCCCCGCCGGAGCTTGCGAATAAGGCTTTTCTGCATTGTGCTGCTTTTGACCTCGCATTCCCAAACGACCAGGCACTGCCATCCAAGTCGTTCAAGCCCGGAAAAATTGCGCGCATCCCTTCTGGTGTTCCCGTCGAGCTTATCCTTCCAGAACTTCGCATTGTTTTTCGGCATAACCGCGTCCTTGCATCCGGGATGCTGATGCCAAAAGCAGCCGTGAACAAATATGGCAGTGCGGTACTTTGGAAGAACGATGTCCGGTTTGCCGGGAAGTGCTTTTACGTGGAGACGGTAGCGGAAGCCAAGTGAGTGCAGGAAGCGCCTGACCACAAGTTCCGGAGCAGTGTCTTTCGCTTTGATACCAGCCATCATCCGGCTGCGCGTCGCCTTGTCGACGACGTCAGCCATTACGCGTCCAGCTGAATACCGCAGGCCGTCATGAAGATAGGGTAGGCAGCCTCAATCATTTTCTCGTGTCCAAGTTCGCTGTCCAGTGCACCAATAACAAAGCGAAGCTCTTCCACTTCGCGTGTTGAGAAAAGCGGAGTGTTGTCGGCAATTCTGATGATGTCGGCCGGATCGTCCTCCGGATGGAAAAGCAGCTGCTGACCCTGCATTTCTGAAAACCACATCAAAGCGCCGTCAAACGACATTTCGCGGACAGTCGGTATGCGAGATTTCATTTCCATGATTGCTCCTCAGGCAGTTGCGTAACGAAGGGGAAGCTCGGGTTCCAGGATATCAGCATTCAGGATCGGTTGCATCAACTTTGCGGCGTGGTGCATTACATCCACGACGACTGAGTTGCCGAACTGCTTGTAGGCGCGCGTATCCGACACCGGAATCCTGAATGTGTCGGGGAAGCCCATCAGACGCGCGCATTCGCGGGGTGTCAGGCGACGCGGGCTTTTCCGCTTTCCCTGATCGATCAGGATTTCCGAACCGTCCTTGTAGTAACGGGCGGAGAGGGTGCGGGCGATGTTGTCCGGCCCGACCAGTCCGAAACCGAAACCGTTGCCGGCGGCGCGATGCTTTGCGGCGTAGTTTTGCAGATAGGTCCACAGATGGTCGGTGAGCGTGTATTTCGCCAGCACGCGCTTTTTCGCGTGGTCGAAATACTTGCCTTCGTCCCAAGGCAGTTCCGGTTCCGTCCCGTCAGTGCGGTGCAGGATGTCGCGCAGGGTCTTCCCGCCTTTCGCTGGCAGCGGCAGGGCGTTCCAGTCGAAGGCGGCCGCAGCGTCGGGTTCCCGAAACCCGGCGATGAGGATGCGCTCGCGGTGCTGCGGCACGAAGTGGGCGCCGTCGATGACGCGGCAGTGGATGTGATATCCGAGGTCGTCGGTCAGGGCGCGGCGGATTACGTCGAAGGTGCGGCCCTTGTCGTGCGAGGTCAGGTTCTTGACGTTTTCCAGCAGGAAGGCGCGCGGCTGCTTTTTCTCGATGATGCGGCAGATGTCGAAAAACAGGGTGCCTTGCGTTTCGTCCTTGAAGCCGTGGGCACGGCCGAGCGCGTTCTTTTTCGACACACCGGCAATGGAAAACGGCTGACATGGAAAACCGGCCAGCAGCATGTCGTGATCCGGAACATCCTCTGCGCGCACTTGCGTAATGTCGCCGTGGATGGGATGTCCGTCACGGTTGTTTTCGGCGTAAGTCTTCTGTGCGTAGGAATCCCATTCACTGGTGAAGACACAGTGTCCGCCAATGGCTTCGAAGGCCGTTCTTATGCCGCCGATGCCGGCGAAAAGATCGATGAAACGGAAGTCCGGTTCGCCCTGTAGCGGAATTTCAAGCGGCAGAAGCTGTTGCAACGCCGGCACAAGATAGGCGGGAGGCTCGACTTCGCCGAGTTCCCAGCGCCGCAAATGCCGCACGCTGACACCAAGCTGCATGGCGATGTCTGCCTGCGTTCTGGATTTGCGGGCTGCAAGCAGGTAGTCGAGTGCTTTGCTTGCCTGACCGGTGACAAGTGCCAATGCCATGGGATTCTCCTCTGGGAACTTTTGCGGACATTACGTCCTTTTTTTGTCCCGCGCAAGGGGCGGCGTCAAATACCAGTGTTTGGCAGCCTGTGCCGACCCGATTTGCTTGGCCGACGCTTCAAATCGCCGTACCGCCAGCGCCGACTTTTCATAGCCGCCAGTTCCACGCCAACCCCGCACCCCGGTAGTACGTCTCCCGCCCCGACCCGACGATGCGCCGGAGAATCCAGCGCCGGCGACTACAATCAAACGCAAACAACACGCTCCCCACCCCGACAAGGACCACCATGGCCTTCTCCCTGACGTCGATCCTGCCGCTGCCCGACATGCTTGCGCTGGGCTGGTTCTTTCTCTGTTGGGTCGGCTACGCGTATTACGCGGACCAGCGCCGCTGGGGCACGCGCGAGCTGGCCAGCGTGCTGCACGCCTACCGGCTGCGCTGGATGACGCGGGTGCTGGAGCGCGAAAACCGGATCGCCGAGCTGCCCTGAGCCGGAGGCGGCGGTAGTAAGCCGCCTGGATTCCGGCGTCGCCCGCCGCGAAGCGGAATCCCGGGTGTGTCGAGACCGCCGGAATGACGAGGCGAAGATCGTGCGCCTTTGGGCGCGGTCGAGCGGGTGCAGGCCGGGTGCAGACCATGGTCTCGGGCATCGGCTTCATCGCCGTGTCATCGCGCGAGACATTGGAGCTCAGGCTTCTGGTGCTGATCGGCATTTTCGTGTTCGCCTTTTTCAAGTTCACCTGGTCGCTGCGCCAGTTCACTCACGCTGATGCTGTTCGCCTCGGCGCCGATGCCGGCGGAGAAGGATGCGCCGGACCGCGCCGATTTCGCGCCGCGCGCGGCGATGATGGTGACGCACGGCTTTGCCAGCTTCAACCGCGGGCTGCGCGCGTATTTCTTCGGGCTGGCGGCGCTGGCCTGGTTCATCCAGCCCTGGGCGCTGGTGCTGGCGAGTTCCTGGGTGGTGCTGGTGCTCTACTGGCGCGACAGCCGCTCGGCGACGCTGGCTGGGCCGGTGACGGAGAAGGGGCTGCCCTGAGGCGGGGGCGGAGGCTTTACACCGCAAAGCCTGGATTCCGGGTCAAGCCCGGAATGACGAAGCGAAGCTCGTGCGCGCGTTTGGGGATGGTCGCCGTTACCTGCCCGCGCAGCGGAATCCCAGGTACGCAGAGCGCCGCCGGCGCCGACTTTCACAATCATTGACTATGCCCATTATGGGCATTAACATTCCCAAAATGGGCATGAACAGCAAACCGCCTTCCACGCAGACCAGCCTCGCCGATGCCTTGTTTTCGGGCACGCAGCAGCGGGTGCTGGGGCTGATATTCGGCCAGCCCGGGCGCAGCTTCTACGCTACCGAGCTGATCGGGCTTACCGGTGCCGGTTCCGGTGCGGTGCAGCGCGAGCTGGCGCGGCTGGCCCAGAGCGGGCTGGTGACGATGCATCCGCTGGGCAACCAGAAGCACTACCGGGCCAACCCCGATTCGCCGATCTATGCCGAGCTGTGCGGCATTGCACAGAAGACGGTTGGCCTGGCCGAGCCCCTGCGCGAGGCGCTGGCGCCGCTGGCGGAAACAATCACCGCGGCCTTCGTCTATGGATCGGTGGCCAAGCGACAGGACACGGCGGCGAGCGACATCGACCTGATGCTGATCAGCGATACGGTGAGCTACGCCGATGTCTTCGCGGTGCTGGAGGATGTCGGCGCCCGCCTCGGCCGGCCGGTGAATCCGACCCTGATGACCCGCAAGGAACTGGCGAAGCGCGTAGCCGGCGACAGCGCTTTCGTCACACGGGTGTTGGCGCAACCCAAGCTTTGGCTGATCGGCGGCGACGATGACCTCGCCATTTGAGAACCTGACCGGCTTCGGCAAGCCGCTGAAGGCGGAGGCGGCGGACGCAAAGGAGTTCGCCGGTCTGTGCCGCTTCGGTCGGGTCAGGCTGAAGGATGCAGAGTTCGCGGGGCTCTCGCTCGAGGGCCGATTCGATCTGGCCTACAACGCCGCCCATGCGCTTTGCCTCGCTGCCTTGCGTCGCCACGGCTATCGTTCTACCAACCGCTACATTGTTTTCCAATTGCTCCCGCACACGCTTGGCCTCGGCCCGGAAGTCTGGCGTGTATTGGCGAAATGCCACGACGTGCGCAACCTGGGCGAGTACGAAGGCGATTTCAATGTCGATGAGCGCTTGGTCGCCGACCTGATTTCCGCCTGCCGCAAGGTGGCGGAGCGACTGGAGTCGCTGCCTTCCCTTTGAAGGCCTCCACCCTCGTCCAGAAACTCTGGAACGACTGCAAATCGCGTCGTCCGAAAGTGTTCTTGCTGCTGATGGCGGCCTTTTTCGTCGTCCCGCCGGCGATCAGCGTCGCCCTTCACCCGCCCTCGACGGTGTCTTGGAGCGAAGCGGCGCTGACACCGACCGGCCTGTCGCCCGACCCGGCGAAGGTCAGGGAGCCGATCGTCCAGGTCTTTGCCGCGCCGGCGTTCGGCCGCCGCGGCGCCTTCGGGGTGCACTCCTGGATCGTCGCCAAACGCACCGGCGCGCCGGCCTTCACGCGTTACGATGTGGTCGTCTGGAGCGGGCCGCCCTATGTCCAGGTCGACTATCTCGATCCCGACGCGCTGTGGTTCGGATCGATGCCTACGCTGCTCGCCGACCGCCGCGGCGAGGGCGTCGAGGCCTTGATAGGCAGTATCGAAGAGGCGGTGCGCCACTATCCCTACGCCGACACCTACCGCACCTGGCCGGGGCCGAACAGCAACACCTTCGTCGCGCATGTCGCGCGTGAGGTCCCCGGGTTGCGGCTCGACCTGCCGGCGAATGCCGTCGGCAAGGACTATCTGCCGCTTACTTCGGCGCTCGCGTCCGCGCCCAGCGGAACCGGCGTCCAGCTTTCCGTGCTCGGCCTCGCCGGCGTTCTCGTCGCCGCCGAAGAAGGCATCGAGCTCAATCTGCTCGGGCTATCGCTCGGCATCGACATCGCGCGCCCGGCGCTGCGCCTTCCCGGACTCGGGCGCGTCGGCCTTGCCAAGCCCGGAGGCTGACTCGGGCTGCCATTCAGGCGCGAGGCGCGTAAGAAGAAAAAGGGGCCTGGCCCCTTTTTCTTTTCTTTTTCTTTTCTCGTCATCCCGGGCTTGACCCGGGATCCAGTTTCGTGGAACAAGCCTGGATTCCGGCTTTCGCCGGAATGACGATGCGAAGGTCGTGCGCGTTTGGGGATGGTCGCCGTACCGCCGGCGCCGACTTTTACAATTCGTGAATCAGCAACGTGTCATCGGATGAGCTATATGCCGGTTATGGCCGGCTTTATAATTGACAATAGCCGGTCATAGGCGGCATAATTAACGTCGTAAGCAGGCCATGGCCTGCCAATGAGTCATCCATGACCGACACGAAAACCCGCTTGAAGCGCTTGCAGCTTGCCGATGCGCTGCGCAGCTACCCGGCCCCCGAGGTCGCGGCGGTGCCGCGCGGCGGCTGGCTGCGCGCACTGCGCGAGGCATTGGGAATGACCCAGGGCCAGGTGGGTGCCCGCGCTTCCATCAGCCGGCAATCGGTGCAGGATTTCGAGCGCGCCGAGGCGGATCGACGCATTACCCTGGAAAGCCTGGACAAGCTGGCGCGGGCGATGGGTTGCCGCATGGTGTATGCGCTGGTGCCGGAAAGCGGGTCGGTCGAGGCCTTGCGCGAGCGCCGTGCGCTGGCGCTCGCCGAGGCGCTGCTGCAGCCGGCCGACCATTCGATGAAGCTGGAAGCCCAAGGCGTCACCGTGCCGGAACGCGAGCGGCAACGCCGCCTGCTGGCAGATACGCTGCTGAACGGCAGCCCGCGCAAGCTGTGGCAGTGAATCTCGATTATCCGCCGTACCACCAGCGCCGACCGCGAAAAGCCCCGGCAGGTGGTCAGCGCTCGCCCTTCGACCAGAACGGCAGGCAGCGCAGGGCCATCACCCAAAGCACTGCCGCGGCGAGGCCGAAGGCCACGTCGCTCGGAAAGTGGAGCTGCAAGTGGATGCGCGAGAGGGCGACGGCCAGTATCAGCGCCATGCCCGCCGCCACCTCGCCCGGCAGTGGGCGCCGGCCCGGCGCAGACAGCCAGGCGGCAGTGAACGCGGTTATTTGCATCGCATGCGCGCTGGGGAAGCTGGCATCCTGCGGCATCGCCGCCAAGGCGGGAAACAGGTCGGGGCGCGGCCGCTCGACGAGCAGCTTGGCCAGATGGGCGAACAGGCTTGCTCCGGCGAGGGCGGCGGGAACGAAGGCGGCGCGGTGGCGTCGTTTGCCGACCCAATCCCGCCAGGCCAGCAGCAGGGTAGCCGGCACCAGGACGAACAACGAGCCCAGCCAACTGACGGTGGCGAAGCCCCGGTCGAGCCAGACGGACTGCGAGCCGTGCAGCGCCGCCAGGACGGCCGCATCCGGCGCCGGAACCGGGCAACCGCGATCGGGACAGACCAGCCGGGCGCCGGATGCAAGCACGAGCAGCGCCGCCAGGCCGAGCAGGGTTGCGGCACGCTGCCGGGAAACCCGAAGCATTCAGTGCGAACAGGTCGCCGCGTGCGCTAGAGCGGGCGGCATTTGCCGATGGCCAGGGCGGGCGTGTTGGCGCCTTCCTTGGACGGGCCCTTGCTGTCGTCGTCGCTCCAGTAGCCGATGGGATAGACGTAAAGGAAGCGGAGCTGCCGTTTGTTGAAACGAAGGTCGAAGACACCGGAGCAGAACAGGTTTCCGGCCTCGTTGAAATCGCTTTCACAGCTCGAGCCCGGCCGGCTGTCGCCGACTTCCTTGGCTTCCCAGGCGTAGGGCTTCTGCTTCGACCGGGTAATGGCGATTTTCTTCTCGGATCGGAAGTCGGCGCTTTTCCAGGTCTTCTTGCCGGCGTCGAAGGCAAAGCCGGTGGTCTGTTCGGCGATGCAGAGGTAGGAGTCGGCGGCGCTGGCACCGGAGGCGGTCAGCAGTCCCGCGGAAAGCGACACAAGCAGGCGAAAAATCATCATGGCAGGCATCCTCCGGAATGTGGGGCCGCTAAGCATCGGCGACGGCCAAGGCAAGCATCTGGCCCGAAACCGTCAGCTTGTCATTATGCCTGTAGCCGGGACGACCCCGCCGGCTCGACGGAAAATGCGCCTGCTCAGTGATGCGCCAGAGCTTCGTCTTCCTGCGCAATTGCGGCGACCCGCTCCGGCGCGTGCAACTGCGGCTTGGATGACGGTGCCTGGACTGCGCCGGAGATATGCGAGGTCAATTCACGGTCGACCACGATCAACTGTGCCAGAAGCCGTCCGCGATCCAGTACGCTGACACAGGCTCGCAGGGATTCGAGTTGGGCAATCACGGCATCGTGCCGCGCCCGATGCCGCGGATCGGCAACGGAAGTCAGGCACTCCATCAGTTCTTCCTCTTCCCGAAAACTGGCCCGGGTACATTCGATCAGCCGATCCAGCGCCGCGACGAACTTTTCGGGCGGCCTTTTTTCGAGGTACATCCGCAAGGTCTCGACCTGGGCGTCGACGAGTTCATGCTTCAGGCCTTGCCGCTTTGCGCCGGCCGACGCAAGGGCGTGAAAGCCGGAACTTGAAGGAGTTGCGAGCACCGCATCAAGGATCCGGTTTGCGCTTGACACCTGACACCTCCCTGGAATGAAACTGGAAAATCCAAGCTTTCAGTATAGCCCCGAAACAGGCATGGTCAAATCAGCCAGCCGTCGAGTTCGGGGTGCTGCGGGAGGGCATTGGCGCGGTTTTTCCGTCGGCTCCGCTGCCGGCGGCCTCTTTGCGGCGCGTGGCCTGTTCGAGGCGTTGTTTCTCGGCGATCACACGATTGGCGTAGGTTTGTTCCGGATCGTCGCTGACGCCTCCGTAGTACTGCAAGCCCTCCATCAAGCCACCCTGACGGCGGATCGCCTCTTGCAGCACCTGTGCACCAACCTGCACGTTGCTGGCCGGATCGAGGAAGGCGGATTTGCCGGCGGCTTTCGGCAATTTGTCCTGGTGGTAGCGCGGGATCACCTGCATCAGGCCAAGTGCGCCCATGGGACTTTGCGCATAGGGGTTGAAACCCGATTCGATGCCGATCACGGCAATGATCAACAAGGGATCGAGGCTTCGGCTGCGAGCGGCCGCCTGGGCCGCTTCGAAGACCGGTTGCAACGCCTCCGGCGACACCCGATAGCGTTGCGCAACTGTATCGAGCGCGGCACTCATGGCGGGATTGATTGTCGGCCTGGCGCCGGGACTGCCCTGCAGTGACGCTGGCGCTCCGCCGGCCACCGCAGCGACCGCTTGTGGCCTGCCCGAGAACGAGAGGAAGTCCAGCCTGTTGCTGGCCCACGCGGCAAGGAACAGCATGCCGGCCAGGCCGATCACGGCCAGATCGATGTGCAGATAGCTCAGAATCGGGTTGTTGCGGGGAAGCAGCAGGTAGCGCTGCGAGAGAGTTGTCGACAAGTGGTTTCCTTTCCTTGTGCCGGCGCGCCGAGGCGCGCGGCGCCGCTAAAGATGGCGCTGCCGGTACCGTGTTGGATGGATCGGCCCCGATCCCGGGGCCGATCCAGAGTTCATTCGCCCGCCTTGGCGCCGGACTTGCCCGGGACGGCAAGCAACCTGGCCAATACAGCGAGGTTGGCTTCCGCCACGTCGTTGGCCTGCCTGGCCGCGATGCTCATGCTGTCGAAGGCGGCGTTGGCCTGGTCGAGAGCCTCGCCGAAGCTCTGGTTCAGTTCCAATACCTGCGACCCGACGAGCTTCGATACGCTGTCCCGGGTCTGCGAGGCGATCTCATAAACCCGGCGGGAATACTCGGCAGCCTTGCGTGAATCGGCCTGGGCCAGCCTGGTCTGTACGGCGAGCAGGGCCTCTGCGTCCTTTGCGGCCAGCAAGGCGCGACTGTTGGCCGCCCCTTGTTCCAGCAGGGTACGGGCGGTATTGAGATTCAGGGCCGCGAGACGCTCGATGCCGGCGAATGCTGCGCCGGCAAAGGTTTCAAAAACATCGACTCCGGCTTTGTTTGCGCTGCTGAATTGCTGGGATACCTGGTGCATGGGGACCTCCTGACAAGATCTGAAACCCTGGACTCGCTTCAAGTAACTTAACGAGCTTGGTGCACTGCAATATCAGGCAATTTACGGGCTCCGCTGTTGTTTGTCAAGTAAACTTGCTGCATTGCAACATGAGGATCGTCGATTGCCGGTCAAAAAAAACCCGATACCTCGGTATCGGGTGAATCCAATCCTTACGGATCAGAGGAGGAGTAAGCAAATGCTAATACTCCCCAGCGGTCCTGAGTAGGCGCTTTCCTCTAACCGGGACTAGACGTCGATATTCCTTGCGTACAGGGCATTGGATTCGATGAAGGCTCGGCGTGGCTCGACATCGTCGCCCATCAGGGTGGTGAAGATTTCATCGGCGGCTATCGCGTCGTCGATCTGTACCCGCAGCAGCCTGCGCACCGCCGGGTCCATGGTGGTCTCCCAGAGCTGGGCCGGATTCATTTCGCCCAGGCCCTTGTAGCGCTGCTTGGCCAGGCCGCGTTCGACCTCGTTCAGCATCCATTTCATGGCGTCGGCGAAGCTGCTCACGGCGAGCGACTTGTCGCCGCGCCGGATGACCGCGCCGTCGCCCATCAGGCCGGCAATCATCTGGGCAGTGCGGCGGATCTGCTGGTAATCGCCGGACAGCAGGAAATCCTCATCGATGCGGCCGATCCGCTGGTTGCCGTGGCGCATGCGGATCACCGCTAGCATCCAGCGCTCATGTTTGTCGTCGAACCGCGTCTCGATGCGGACTTCGGCAGAGACATGGGCGCTGATGCGCTGCGCGCTGTCCCGCGTCGCGCTTTCGCTGGAAGTGTCGACCGCGATATCGTGGGCAAGCAAGGCGTGCAGCACTTCGCTGTCGATGAAATCGGTGACGCGCCGAATCACCGCTTCGGACAAGAGGTAGGCCCGCGCCAGGCTTCCCAGCGCCTCGCCTTCGACCACGTCCGCCCCGGCCCGCGGCGTCAGTTGCGTGCCCTCCAGAGCGAGGCGCAACAGGTGCTGGCCGAGTTCGTGGTCGTCCTTGATGTAGGTCTCGCTCTTGCCGTGCTTGATCTTGTAGAGCGGCGGCTGCGCGATGTAGATGTAGCCGCGCTCGACGAGCTCCGGCATCTGGCGGTAAAGGAAGGTCAGCAGCAGCGTGCGGATATGGGCGCCATCGACGTCGGCGTCGGTCATGATGATGATGCGGTGGTAGCGCAGCTTGGCGATGTCGAAATCCTCGCTGCCGATGCCGCAGCCCAGGGCCGTGACCAGGGTGACGATCTGCTCGCTGGAAATCAGCTTGTCGTAGCGCGCCTTTTCGACGTTGAGCACCTTGCCGCGCAGCGGCAGGATGGCCTGGAACTTCCTGTCTCGGCCCTGCTTGGCGGAACCGCCGGCCGAGTCGCCCTCGACGATGTACATCTCGCACAGCGCCGGATCCTTTTCCTGGCAGTCGGCCAGCTTGCCGGGCAGGCCGAGGCCGTCAAGGACGCCCTTGCGCCGAGTCATGTCGCGCGCCTTGCGCGCCGCTTCGCGCGCCCGCGCCGCCTCGACGATCTTGCCGGTGATGATCTTGGCATCGAGGGGCTTTTCCAGCAGGTAGTCGGCGAGCTTCTGCGCGACGACTTCCTCGATCGCCGGGCGGGCTTCGGAGGACACCAGCTTCATCTTGGTCTGCGAGGCGAATTTCGGATCCGGCATCTTCACGGAGAGCACGCAGGCAAGGCCTTCGCGCATGTCATCGCCGGTGATTTCGACCTTGGCCTTCTTGGCGATCTCGTTTTCTTCGATGTACTTGTTGATCACCCGCGTCATCGCCGCGCGCAGGCCGGTCAGGTGGGTACCGCCGTCCGACTGGGGAATGTTGTTGGTGAAGCACAGGACCTGCTCGGCATAGGAGTCGTTCCATTGCATGGCGACTTCGACGTCGATATTGACGCCGTTCTGGACGGACACGCCGGAGGAATGGAACACCGAGGGATGCAGCACCGTCTTGGTACGGTTGATGTATTCGACGAAGCCCTTGACCCCGCCGGAAAAGGCGAAGTCCTCTTCCTTGACGTTGCGCTGGTCGATCAGGCGGATCTTTACGCCGTTGTTGAGGAAGGACAGTTCGCGCAGGCGCTTGGCCAGGATGTCGTAGTGGTACTCGACATTGCCGAAGATGGTGTCATCGGCCATGAAGTGGACTTCGGTGCCGCGCTTTTCGGTTTCGCCCAGCACCTTCAGGGGTGACACGGCAACGCCGTTCTGCGTTTCGATCAAACGGTCGACGGCATGACCGCGGTTGAACTCCATGGCGAACTTCTTGCCATCTCTGCGAATGATCAGACGCAGCCACTTGGACAGGGCATTCACGCAGGAAACGCCGACGCCGTGCAGGCCACCGGAAACCTTGTAGGAATTCTGGTTGAACTTGCCGCCGGCGTGGAGCACGCACATCACGATCTCGGCCGCCGAACGCTTCGGCTCGTGCTTGTCGTCGAACTTGATGCCGGTCGGAATGCCGCGACCGTTGTCGGTGACCGAGATCGAACTGTCGGTATGAATGGTGATGACGATGTCGTCGCAGTGGCCGGCCAGGGCTTCGTCGATGGCGTTGTCGACCACCTCGAACACCATGTGATGCAGGCCGGTGCCGTCTGAGGTGTCGCCGATGTACATGCCCGGACGCTTGCGCACCGCCTCGAGTCCCTCGAGCTGTTGAATGCTCGACTCGTCGTAGGCGGGCACGGAATTGCTTTCTGTCATGGATTTTTACTTTGGGCGTTCAGATGCGCATCGGCATGACGACATATTTGAAGGTGTCGTTGCCTGGCAGCACGAAGAGGGCGCTGGAGTTGGCATCGGCAAGATGCAATTCGATGGTCTCGTTGGTGACGTTGTTGAGGACATCGAGCAGATAGGTGACGTTGAAACCGACATCGAGGGCATCGCCGTCGTATTCGATTTCGATTTCCTCCTGCGCTTCTTCCTGTTCGGCGTTGCTGGAGATGATCTTGAGGCTGCCGGCCGACAGTACCAGGCGCACGCCGCGGAATTTTTCGTTGGTCAGAATCGCGGCGCGCAGCAGGGAATGCAGCAACATGTTGCGCGAGAGCCTGATCAGCTTGCTGTGATGCTGCGGAATGACGCGCTCATAATCCGGGAACTTGCCGTCGATCAGCTTGGAGACGAGTTCGATATTGCCGAAACTGAAGCGGGCCTGGGTCGACGTCAGGGTTATTTCCAGCGGTTCGTCGCTGTCCGCGAGTTGGCGGGACAGCTCCAGCACCGTCTTGCGCGGAAGGATGACTTCGATCGGTGAAGGCGTTTCTGCCAGCGTTTCTGCCGCGTAGGCCAGGCGGTGGCCGTCCGTCGCCACCATACGCAATTCCTTGCCCTTGGCCACCAGCAACAGACCATTGAGGTAGTAGCGAATGTCCTGCTGCGCCATGGCGTATTGCACCAGACCCAACAGCCGTTTCATTTGCTTCTGGGTAATCGAAAGCCGTGACGGCTGCCCGTCGGCGGCGCTCATGCGCGGAAAATCTTCGGCCGGCAAGGTCTGCAGGTTGAAGCGGCTCTTGCCGGCTTTCAATTGCAGACGCTTGTCGTCAAGCGCAAGACTCACCTCGGATGTTTCGGGCAGCGAACGCAGTATGTCCTGAAGTTTGCGCGCGCCTACGGTCATCGCGGCCTTTTCGATCCCGACGGTCGGCGTCTGCGTGGTGATCTGGATCTCGATATCGGTAGCCAGCAGGGTCAGCTTCTCGCCATCCTTTTCCATCAATACATTGGAAAGTATCGGCAGGGTATGACGCTTCTCGACAATACCGCATACCGATTGCAGTGGAGAGAGCAGTTGATCGCGAGGACCTTTAAATAGGATCATATATAAAAGCCTTATGATTAATAAGGGAAGCCCGTTGCTGTGGATAACGCTGATTTTTTCATTAGATACATGAAATTATAACGTGGATAAGGCGGTACATAACTCGATCGGAAGATTGTGGAGAAATGTGGAGTATTGTCGTGTCGAGGCGCATGGCCGGCTTTATCCACAATTTTCCAAGGTCCGGTTCAATGTCTTGTACACAACTTATCCCTTGATGGTCTGCATGAGGATGTGCAGGTCATTGTTGAGCCGGCTGTCCTTGCCCCGTAAATCGATGATGGTACGGCAGGCATGCAGCACGGTGGTGTGATCCCGACCACCGAAGGCCTCGCCGATCTCCGGAAGGCTGTGCGAGGTGAGTTCGCGCGTCAGCCACATCGCCACCTGGCGCGGTCTGGCGATGGCTCGGGTACGTTTCTGCGAGTACATGTCGGCCACTTTGATCTTGTAGAAGTCCGATACGGTCTTTTGTACCAGTTCCAGTGATATCTGCCGGTTGGTGGCACCGATGATGTCGCGCAGGGCTTCCTTGGCGACGTCCAGGCTGATTTCACGGCCGTGGAAGCGCGCGTAGGCAACCACCCGATTGAGTGCGCCTTCGAGTTCGCGTACGTTGGAGCGAAGGTTTTTCGCGATAAGGAAAGACACCTCGTCCGTGATGTTGATTTTTTCGGCCTCGGCTTTTTTCTTGAGGATGGCGATGCGCATTTCCAATTCGGGAGGCTCGATGGCAACCGTCAGCCCCCAGTCGAAACGGGAAACCAGGCGTTCCTCGAGCCCCTGGACATCCTTGGGATAGGTATCGCAGGTGATGATGATCTGTTTCTTGGCCTCGACCAAGGCGTTGAAGGCGTAGAAGAATTCTTCCTGGGTCCGGTCCTTGCGGTTGAAGAACTGGATATCGTCGATCAACAACAGGTCCAGCGAACGATAGTAATGTTTGAAAGCTTCCCGTGAATTCTGTTGAAAAGCCCGCACGACATCGGAGAAGTAATCCTCGGCATGGACGTAGCGTACTTCCATGTTGGGATTCGCGGCATAGATGGAGTTGCCGATGGCGTGGATCAGGTGGGTCTTTCCCAGGCCAACGCCGCCATATATGAACAGGGGGTTGTAGGAGACGCCAGGATTCATCGCGACCTGCTGGGCGGCGGCGCGGGCCAGATCGTTGGCACGACCGGTCACGAGGGTGTCGAAGGTGAAATCGGCGTTCAGCCGGGTTTTTTCGTAGCCCGGATCGCCCGAACGGGCAATGGCCGGTGCCGCGGTGACGCTGTTTGCCGGCTTGTCATCCACGGTTTCGACCGTGACGGCAGGATCGGCGGGAGCATCCGCGACACCGAGCGCGATGGTGACCGGAGCGGAAAAGAAATCCCGTCCGAATGTTTCGATCTGCGCCAGGTAACGCTCCCTGACCCATTGCATGACAAAGCGATTGGGAGCGACCAGCTTGAAGCTGCCAAGCCCACCATCCTCTTGTTCCAGCCGCAGGCCCTTGATCCAGGTGTTGAACTGTTGCGCCGGAAGTTCCTGTTCGAAGCGGTTCAGACAGGCGGACCAGAATTCATTCATGGGAATCGAATGGGCTTGGAGTACAAGACAGGGTGGTGTGATGGTGCGGGCAGACTATTGTTTTTCTCGGACCCGTTGCTTCCAGGTCGAGCTGCATTCTAGCGGTTTCATGAATAGTTATCCACAGCCCGGCAGAGTTGTTTAGCTTGACAAAATCGCCATAAACGGATGTAATCCGCCGTTTTTCTTGATTCAGGGGAATAGCCATGAAACGCACCTATCAGCCATCGGTTGTGCGCCGTAAACGCACCCACGGCTTCCTCGTGCGCATGCGTACCCGTGGCGGTCGTGCCGTGATACGCGCGCGTCGTGCCAAGGGCCGTCATCGTCTCGGCGTCTGAACGCCGGGGCTCTTTTCGCCCGGGGCAACGCCTGCATCGGCCGGAGGAATTTTCGGCGGTAATGGCGGCTCGTCGGGTGTTGAGGGGCGAGAGTTTTGATTTGCACTACCGACAGGCCCGGAATGTGGCGCGGCTGGGATGCATCGTGCCGAAGCGGCTGGCGCGGGCTGCGTCCTTGCGCAACGCGATCAAGCGTCAGGGGCGGGAAGCATTTCGTTTGATGGTGGCCAATATCCCGGCCTGTGACCTGGTCCTGCGCCTGAAACAGCCGCTGGCGGGCATCCGGGCCGCGGACAAGTCGCACCACGCGCTGTGGCGCCAGGAAATCGAAACACTCCTGAAGCGCCTGCCGGTATTGCCGTCATGAGATTTACGCTGGTGAGGCCGTTCCTGCTGCTGATTCGTGCCTATCAACTGGCGATCAGTCCGATGCTGGGCGATCGTTGCCGCTTCCACCCCAGTTGTTCGGAGTACTCCATGGAGGCCTTGCGCCGGCACGGCTTGCTGAAGGGGGCATGGCTCGGCCTGCGCAGGATCGGGCGCTGTCATCCCTGGCATCCGGGCGGGTATGATCCGGTTCCCTGAGTCGCTGCCGGGACATTCGCGCCTGTCGCCATGCCGGGGGTGCGTGAGATGATTCGAAGCATGCATTTTTGAACTGAAACACTGCCGAGACAGTAATGGATAACCGACGATTGATTCTGCTATTGGTGTTCAGCTTCTCGCTGATCATGCTCTGGGATGCGTGGCAAAGGCAGAACATGCCCAAGGCGCCGGCAACGGTCGCGGCGAGCGGCAGCGCGGTCACACCCCAGGCAGCCGGCGGCGCGGTACCCGCGCCAAGCTTGCCGACGCCGGCTGCCGGCGCCGGCGCCGTACCGGGTGCAACGCCGGTGGCGGCCGTGGTACCGGGAGCGGTGACCGCAAAGATTCGCACCGACCTGTACGCCGCCGAGATTTCCTCACAGGGGGGCGACATCACCCGGCTCGAGCTGGTCCGCCATCCCGATACCGATGACAAGTCGAAGCACTTTGTCCTGTTCGACAACGGCGGCAAGCACGTCTATCTGGCTCAATCCGGTGTGATCGGCGAAGGATTGCCGAATCACAAGACGGAGTGGAAACTGGCAGGCGGCGAGCATGTGCTCAAGGACGGTGAGAAGCAGCTCGAAATCCGGCTTGAGGCGACTACCCCGAGTGGCGCCAAGGTGGCGAAGACCTACGTCTTCCAGCGTGGCAGCTACCAGATCGAAGTGCGCCACGAAGGCGCGACGCCGGGGGCATTTGCCTACTACCAGATCACCCGTGATGGCAAACCGGCGGACGGCCAGAACAACAATTCGATGATGATGGGTGTGGTGACCTTCACCGGGCCGGCTGTTTTCACCGACGCCGAGAAGTTCCAGAAAGTCGAGTTCGCGGACATCCTCAAGAACAAGGCCAAGTTCGCCCAGAAGGCAGACAACGGCTGGCTGGCCATGGTTCAGCATTATTTCGTTGCGGCATGGCTGCCAACCGCCGGCGTTGCTCGCGAGTTCTACATGCGCAAGGTTGGCGAGGATCTGTATTCGGCCGGTGTGATACTTCCGGTGGCGGCGGACGGCAAGAGCACGGTGTCCTTGTATGCCGGCCCGCAGGAGCAGGACAAGCTGGAGAAGATCGCTCCGGGCCTCGATCTGGTGGTCGATTATGGCTGGCTGACGGTCATCGCGGCACCGCTGTTCTGGGTCCTGGCGGCGATCTACAAGCTGGTCGGCAACTGGGGCTGGGCGATCATGGGCCTGACGCTGTTGCTGAAGCTGGCCTTCTTTCCGCTTTCGGCGGCCAGCTACAAGTCGATGGCCAAGATGCGCGTGCTGACGCCCAAGCTGGTCAAGCTGAAGGAAACCTACGGCGACGACAAGCAGCGCCTGAACCAGGAAATGATGGCGATGTACAAGCGGGAGAAGGTCAATCCCCTGGGCGGCTGCCTGCCGGTGCTGGTGCAGATACCGGTATTCATCGCGTTGTACTGGGTGTTGCTGGGCACGGTGGAAATGCGCAATGCGCCTTGGCTGGGCTGGATAACCGATCTTTCGGTCAAGGATCCCTACTATGTGCTGCCGCTGATCATGGGTGCCACGATGTTCATCCAGACCAAGCTCAACCCGACACCGCCCGATCCGATCCAGGCCAAGGTCATGCTGTTCATGCCCATCGTCTTTACCTTCATGTTCCTCTGGTTCCCTGCCGGCCTGGTGCTCTACTGGACCGTCAACAACATCCTGTCGATCGCGCAGCAATGGCAGATCACCCGCCTGGTCGAGGCCGGGCAGTCGAAATAGTCGAGGCAGCGGCTTCGCAGTTCTGAGCGACTGAGCTGCGCCCCCGCTTGCCGGAGCGCAGGGAGCGGGCTCTGGGAGATCGGATGACGCAGCCGCAGGCCGGGATTATCGCAGCCATAGCCACGGCGCCGGGTCGCGGCGGCATCGGCGTGGTGCGGGTGTCCGGTGCCGGATTGCTAGCCTTTGCACGTGCGCTGTGCGGCAAGCAGCCGCGTCCGCGTCACGCCACGCTGGCTGCTTTCCTCGATTCAGCCGGGCTGGTGATCGATCAGGGAATCCTGCTGTATTTTCCTGCACCGCACTCCTTTACCGGAGAGGACGTCCTCGAGCTGCAGGCTCATGGGGGTCCGGTCATCCTGCAACTGCTGCTGACGCGCTGCCTCGAACTCGGGGCGCGGCTGGCAGCGCCGGGGGAATTTTCCCGGCGGGCGTTTCTCAATGACAAGCTTGACCTGGTGCAGGCCGAAGCGGTGGCGGACCTGATCGAGGCCGGGTCGGCGGCGGCGGCGCGTTCGGCTGTGCGCTCCTTGTCCGGGGAATTTTCGCGTGAAGTGCGCGGCTTGGTGGCGCGCCTGACCGAGCTGCGCATGCTGGTCGAGGCGGCGCTGGATTTTCCTGAAGAGGAGCTCGACGCGCTGCACGATGCCGCCGTGGCGCAGCGGCTGTCCGCGATCCGCACCGATCTCGCGCGATTGCTGGACCGCGCCCGCGCCGGCAGCGTGCTGCGTGCGGGCCTCCACGTGGTACTGGCCGGCCTGCCCAACGTCGGCAAATCTTCCTTGTTGAATCGTCTGGCCGGGGAGGAGCGGGCGATCGTCACCGAGGTCGCCGGTACCACGCGCGATGCTCTGCGCGAGACGATTCTGGTGGAAGGCATACCGCTGCATGTGATCGACACGGCCGGTTTGCGCGAGACGGAGGACCCGGTCGAGAAAATTGGCGTCGAGCGGGCCTGGAGCGAGATCGCGCGGGCCGACGTGGTACTCCAACTGCTGGATGCGCGCTGCGGAGAGACCGAAGCCGATCGCGCCATCGCGGCGCGCCTGCCGGGCGACGTGGAGCGCATCGTAGTGGAGAACAAGTGCGACCTCGCCGGACGGTCACCGGGCCGCGCCCTGGACGAAGGGCGTGTGCGCCTTTGCCTGTCGGCGAAGAGCGGTGAGGGCATTGGCCTGCTGCACGACGAATTGCTGCGCGTCGCCGGCTGGAGCGGGCACGGCGAGGATGTCGTGCTGGCGCGCGAGCGGCACCTGGAAGCACTTGCCCTTGCCGCCGAGAAGTCGGCGCTGGCGGCAAGCCGGCTGGACCAGATCGAGCTTTGCGCCGAAGAGCTGCGCCTGGGGCAGGAGGCCCTGTCGCGGATCACCGGCGAATTCACGGCCGACGACCTGCTGGGCGAGATATTTTCCCGTTTCTGCATCGGAAAATAGACGATCCGCATGAGCGAGTTCGATCTGGTTCTGTTGCTGCTGGCCGCGCTGTTTGCCGGCTTTGTCGATGCGGTTGCCGGCGGCGGTGGCCTGATCCAGGTACCCACCCTGCTGGTGACCCTGCCGGCCGAATCGCCCGCCACCGTGTTTGGCACCAACAAGCTGGCCAGCATTTTCGGGACCGGCAACGCGGCCCTGCGCTATGCGCGGCGCATCGCCTTGCCCTGGGGAATTGCCCTGCCTGCCGCCGCTGCGGCTTTTGTCTTTTCGTTTGGCGGCGCCGCCGCCGTGGCTTGGCTACCGAAGGAGTTTGTGCGACCGCTGGTGCTGGTTCTGCTGGTGCTGGTGATGGTCTATACCGCAAGCAAGCCGGAGTTCGGCGTCGTCTCGGGTGCCCGTATGTCGCCCCTGGCCGAGCGGCGGGGTGCCATGCTGGTGGGAGCCGTATTGGGTTTCTACGACGGATTCTTCGGCCCCGGCGCCGGCAGTTTCATGATCTTCGCGTTCGTGCACTGGTTCCGACTGGATTTTCTTCATGCGTCGAGTGCTGCCAAGGTGGTAAATTTCGCCACCAATGCGGCGGCGCTGGCGTATTTCGCACCGGCCGGGCACGTGCTGTGGCTTACCGGTCTGGCGATGGCCGTATTCAATATCGGTGGGGCACTGCTCGGCGCCCGTCTTGCGCTGCGCCACGGTAGCGGCTTCGTGCGGTGGGTGTTCCTGGTGGTCGCAAGCGTGCTGATCGCACGTTTGGGATACGACACGTTTGCCTGAATTCGATCCGGATCAGCCCCCCTTGCAAAATGAGCTCATAGCAGTGTAATCTTCGGCAGTATGTTGCATGTTTCGTATGTGAAGTGGCAGTAGAGTTCATTAAATGCTAATGAAGGGCTTTCTTCGGCAGATGGCTGCCTCGCTGGGGATGTTGGAAGCTGGACAGGCAATAAACGGCGCCCTGGCGCCGCAAGAACAAGGGCAGGGCATGCATCCTGCTCGAAAGCCGCTCCGCAGGGGGTGGATCGAGGAGGGGTTTGTCGCGTGCTGGTCCGCTGCAAGCGGGATGTCGCGCCTTCCCCCGGCTTACCCGGGAATGACGAATGGATCTGCAAATAGCGCTGCTGCTGGGCCAGGATGGAATCACCAACGGTGCGATTTACGCGCTGTTGTCCCTGGCACTGGTCCTGGTGTTTACCGTCACCCGGGTGATCTTCATCCCGCAAGGTGAATTCGTCGCTTTCGGCGCCCTGACGCTGGCCAGCTTCCAGGCCGGCAAGACACCGGGTACCCTGTGGCTGCTGATCGGTGCCGGCGTGGTGGTGGCGCTGGTCGATCTGAGTATCGCCTTGCGTGCCGGGGCGACGCGGAAGATCCCGCGCATCGTGGCCTGGAATCTGGTTTATCCGGCAGTGGCCGCCGCCGCCGTCTTCCTGCTGAAGCCGAGCGAGTTTCCGCTGCTGCTGCAAATCGCCCTGACGCTGGCGCTGGTCGTTCCGCTGGGACCGATGATGTACCGCCTGGCGTACCAGCCGCTGGCGGAAGGCAGTGTGTTGGTACTGCTGATCGTTTCGGTCGCGGTGCATTTGGCCCTGGTCGGACTGGGTCTGTTGTTTTTCGGTGCGGAGGGTTCGCGCACGCCGGCCTTCTCCGATGCCAGTTTCGACCTTGGGCTGGTCACCGTAAGCGGGCAGACCCTGTGGGTGGTGCTCGCCAGCTTCCTGTTGATAGTGGTGCTGTTCCTGTTCTTCGAGGGCACCATCTATGGCAAGGCCTTGCGCGCCACCGCGATGAACCGGACCGGAGCCCGGCTGATGGGCATCTCGACGGTGATGGCGGGCAAGCTGTCCTTTCTTCTTGCGGCCTTGATCGGCGCCTTTTCCGGGATCCTGATCGCGCCGATCACGACGATTTACTACGATACCGGTTTCCTCATCGGCCTCAAGGGTTTTGTCGGCGCCATTGTCGGCGGTCTTGGCAGTTATCCGATCGCGGCGGCGGGGGCGATCCTGGTGGGCCTGCTGGAGGCGTTCTCGTCCTTCTGGGCTTCGGCCTTCAAGGAGGTCATCGTATTCACCATGATCATTCCGGTACTGGTCTGGCTTTCCTTGACCACGCGTCATGTCGAGGAGGAGGAATGATGTCGCCGCGCCTCGTCCTGGCCGGATTTCTCGGCCTGTTGCTGATTGCGCCGCTGGTGGTATCGGAATTCCATGTCACGCTGCTCAACTACATCGGTCTTTACGCCATTGTCGCCCTCGGCCTGGTTCTGCTCACCGGGGTCGGTGGTCTCACCTCCTTCGGCCAGGCGGCATTCGTCGGCCTTGGCGCCTATACCACGGCCTATCTTTCGACCGCCCAGGGCTTGCCGGGGTGGCTGGTGTTCCTTGGCGGTTCGCCATGGCTGGGGCTGCTGGCCGGCGTGTTGTTCACCGCCGTGGTGGCCTACGGCCTGGGCTTTCTGACACTGCGGCTGTCGGGACACTATTTGCCGCTGGGTACCATCGCCTGGGGCATCAGCCTGTATTTCCTGTTCGGCAATCTGGATTTTCTGGGCGGACATACCGGCATGTCGGGGATTCCGGCGCTTTCCCTGTTTGGTCTGGAACTGAAGGACGGACGCAACTTCTATTACATGATCTGGGCCGTGCTGCTGGTCGCGATCTGGTTGACCCATAACCTGCTGGATTCACGGGAGGGCCGGGCGATTCGTGCGCTGAAGGGCGGTACCGTCATGGCCGAGGCGATGGGAGTGGATACCGCCCGTTCCAAGGTGGTGATCTTCCTGGTCGCCGCCCTGTTTGCCTGCGTCTCGGGATGGCTGTATGCCCACTTGCAGCGCTTCGTCAATCCCACGCCCTTCAGCCTGAACATCGGCATCGAGTATCTGTTCATGGCCGTGGTTGGCGGTGCCGCCAGCGTATGGGGGGCGCTGATCGGTGCCGGGGTCATCACCGTGCTCAAGCAATGGTTGCAGGACTGGCTGCCGAAGCTCCTGGGAGCCTCGGGCAACTTTGAAATGATCGTCTTCGGGGTCATGATGATCCTGGTTTTGCAACTTGCCCGCGACGGCCTGTGGCCGATCCTGGTCCGCGCCATGCCGCAACGCAAATCGCGGCGGCCGGTACCGCAGGGCGAGGCCTTGCCGAAGAAGCCGGTGCCGCAGGCGGGACAGGTCCTGCTCGAGGCCAGGAACGTGGTCAAGCGTTTCGGTGGCCTGGTGGCCAACAACAACATGAACCTCACGGTCAAGGCCGGCGAGGTCATGGCCTTGATCGGGCCCAACGGCGCCGGCAAGAGCACCATGTTCAATTGCATTTCCGGAGTCGACGCGGCAACCGATGGCGAAGTGCTGTTTCGCGGCCAGGCGGTGAACAAGCTTGGCTCGCGGCAGATTGCGGCCCTCGGCATGAGCCGGACCTTTCAGCATGTGCGGCTGCTTGCGACCATGAGCGTGCTGGAGAACGTGGCGATCGGCGCCCATCTGCGCGGCCGCAAGGGAGTGACGTCGGCCATGCTGCATCTTGAGCGTGGCGAGGAGCTTCGTTTGCTGGCGGAGGCGGCGCGCCAGGTGGAGCGGGTCGGTTTGCAAGAGTTCATGTTCGAGCCGGCCGGGAGTCTGGCCCTGGGGCAGCAGCGCACTCTCGAAATCGCCCGGGCGCTGTGCGCCGATCCTTGCCTGCTGTTGCTCGACGAGCCGGCAGCTGGCTTGCGCTACATGGAAAAACAATCTCTGGCCGATCTGCTGCGCAAGCTGCGCAGCGAGGGCATGGGTATCCTGCTGGTGGAGCACGACATGGATTTCGTGATGGGACTGGCTGACAGGGTGGTGGTCATGGAGTTCGGCGAGAAGATCGCCGAGGGATTGCCAGACGAGGTACAACGTGACCCGGCGGTGCTGGAAGCGTATCTCGGGGGGGTCGATTGATGAGCGAGATACGGCCCGTTCTTGAGGTGGACGATCTTTGCGTGGCCTACGGCAAGGTCGAGGCGCTGCATCATGCCGGCATCAGGGTCGGGGAGGGGCAGATTGTCACCGTGATCGGCCCCAACGGCGCCGGCAAGACAACGATGCTGTCGGCGATCATGGGTGTGCTGCCGCATACGCGCGGCAGTATTCGATTCCTCGGTGACGATGTTGGTGATGCTGAAGTGGAGCAGATGGTGGCTCTGGGCATCAATCTGGTGCCCGAGTCGCGTGCGCTGTTCGGCGAGATGAGCGTCGAGGACAATTTGCTGCTGGGTGCTTTTTCCCGCCATCGCAAGGGCCATCGAGATCATGAACAGACCATGGCAGAGGTGTTCCGGATTTTCCCGCGCCTCAAGGAACGTCGTGGGCAGCACTCCGGCACGCTATCGGGGGGAGAGCGGCAAATGCTGGCCCTGGCCCGTGCGCTGATGGCGAAACCGAAGCTCTTGATGCTCGACGAGCCGAGCCTGGGCCTGGCGCCGCTGATCGTGCGGGAGATATTCCACGTCATCTCCGATCTGAAGAGCACCGGCGTTTCCATCCTGCTGGTCGAGCAGAATGCGCGCGCGGCCTTGCGGGTGGCGGACTACGCCTACGTTCTGGAAACCGGGGAAATTGCCCTGGAGGGGCCAAGCGAGCAGCTCGCTGATGACCCGAAGGTGATCGAATCCTATCTGGGCCTCGGCGGCAAGCACTAAACGAATGTTTCACGTGAAACCGGCCCTGGCCAGTTTCACGTGAAACACTGTTTTGGCGTCGAATGGCTTCCCCATTCGACTGGCGCTGCCTGATCGGCTTTCCCGCTGCGCATTTGAAACGAGAGGCGTATGATTGCGCCTCTTTTGGTTTTGGGTCTGGCGGCGTGGATTTCCCGGCTTCATTCGATGTGATCGTGATTGGCGGTGGTCATGCCGGCACCGAGGCGGCGCTGGCGGCGGCACGCAGCGGTGCGCGTACGTTGTTGCTGACCCATAATATCGAAACCCTTGGCGCCATGTCCTGCAACCCGTCGATCGGCGGCATCGGCAAGGGGCATCTGGTCAAGGAAGTCGATGCGCTGGGCGGCGCGATGGCGGCGGCGACCGACGACGCCGGAATCCAGTTTCGTATCCTGAATGCCTCGAAGGGGCCGGCAGTGCGAGCCACCCGGGCCCAGGCCGATCGCCAGCTGTATCGGCAGGCCATACGCAGCCGCCTGGAAAACCAGCCCGGGCTGACCCTGTTCCAGCAGGCGGCGGATGACCTGATGCTCAGCGGCGACCGGGTCAGCGGCGTGGTGACACAGCTTGGCCTGCGCTTCGAGGCGCAGGCCGTGGTGCTGACGGCGGGCACCTTCCTCAATGGCCTGGTCCATGTCGGCCTGTCGAACTATCGTGCTGGTCGCTTCGGCGACCCGGCAGCGATTTCCCTGGCGCAACGGCTGAAGGAATTGCAACTGCCGGTAGGCCGACTCAAGACCGGCACGCCGCCGCGACTCGACGGCCGCGGCATCGATTACACGCGCTTGCAGGAGCAGCCGGGGGACGACCCGGCGCCGGTGTTCTCCTTCCTCGGCCGCCGTGAGCAGCACCCGCGCCAGGTGCCGTGCTGGATCACCCAGACCAATCCACGCACCCACGACATCATCCGCTCCGGACTGGACCGCTCGCCGATGTTCACCGGCGTCATCGAGGGCGTCGGCCCCCGCTATTGTCCGTCGATCGAGGACAAGATCCATCGATTCGCCGGCAAGGATAGCCACCAGATCTTTCTCGAACCCGAAGGCCTGACGACGCACGAAATCTACCCGCAAGGCGTTTCCACCAGCTTGCCGTTCGACGTCCAACTGGCCCTGGTGCGTTCCATTCGCGGCCTGGAGAACGTCCACATCACGCGTCCGGGCTATGCCATCGAGTACGACTATTTCGACCCACGCAACCTGAAGGCGAGCTTCGAGACCAAGTCGATCGGCGGTCTGTTCTTCGCCGGCCAGATCAATGGCACGACGGGTTACGAGGAAGCCGCTGCCCAGGGCCTGCTGGCCGGGATCAACGCCTCGCGCCATGCACGACAGTTGCCGGCCTGGTCGCCACGCCGTGACCAGGCCTACCTCGGCGTGCTGGTCGACGACCTCATCACGCGCGGGGTGTCCGAGCCCTACCGCATGTTCACCAGCCGCGCCGAGTACCGCCTGTCCCTGCGCGAGGACAATGCCGATTTGCGCCTGACCGAAGTCGGGCGCGAACTGGGCCTGGTGGATGACCGGCGCTGGGATGCCTTCAACCGCAAGCGCGATGCGATTGCGATTGAAGCGGAGCGGCTGAGGTCGACCTGGGTCAATCCGCGCCAGTTGCCGGAGGCCGACGCCATGCGCGTGCTGGGGCAGCCGATGGAGCGCGAGTACCGCCTGTTCGATCTGTTGCGTCGGCCGCAGGTCAGCTATGCGAGCCTGCTCAGCCTGCCCGGCGCGGGGGCGGCCGTTACCGCTGCCGACGTGGTCGAGCAGGTCGAAATCCAGGCCAAGTACCAAGGCTACATCGAGCGGCAGCAGGACGAGATCGAGAAGAGCCTCGCCCACGAGTCGATGCCCTTGCCGGACGACATCGACTACCAGGACGTGCACGGTTTGTCCTTCGAGGTGCGACAGAAGCTCGCCCAGGCGCGGCCGCAGACGCTGGGCCAGGCCTCGCGGGTACAGGGCGTGACGCCGGCGGCGATTTCCCTGCTGCTGGTGCATCTCAAGCGGCGCAGGGCAGCATGAGTCTGGAGCAGGATTTGCGGGACGGCCTCGCGGCGCTTGGCCTGAAGCTGTCAACGGCGACGCAGGAGAAGCTGCTGGCCTACCTCGCGCTGCTGAAGAAATGGAACCGTACCTACAACCTGACCGCGATTCGCGACGACAAGGAAATGCTGACCCACCACTTGCTCGATTCGCTTTCGGTGCTGGCAGTGGTCGAAGAGTCGGCGCTTGCCGGCCCGCGAAGCGGAATCCCCGGCAGACAGAGTCCGGGACGGCGCTGGGCCGATGTCGGCAGCGGAGCCGGCCTGCCCGGGATTCCGCTGGCGATCGCGCGCCCCGATCTGGAGATGACATTGGTCGAGGCAGTCGACAAGAAGACGGCCTTCCAGCGCCAAGCCAAAATCGAACTGGGTTTGAGCAATATCGAGGTCGCCGGGTGCCGGGTGGAAGACCTGCCGGACGGAGGATTTGACGCCGTGATCTCGCGCGCCTTTGCCGAACTTGCCGATTTTGTCCGCCTCGCCGGCCATCTGCTGCTGCCCAAGGGCAGGCTCTACGCCATGAAGGGCCTGCTGCCGCAAGACGAAATCAGCCGGCTGCCGCCGAACTGGACCCTGGTCGACTGCCTGCCCCTGAAGATTCCCGGCCTGGACGTCCAGCGCCACCTGCTTGTTCTCGAGAAAGCCTGAAGATGCACATATTTGCAATCGCCAATCAAAAGGGCGGGGTGGGCAAGACCACCACTGCCGTCAACCTGGCGGCGGCCCTCGCCGCCAACGGCCAGCGTACCCTGCTGGTGGACCTCGATCCGCAGGGCAATGCAACCATGGGCAGCGGGGTGGACAAGCGCAACCTGCGATCCTCGGTGTATCAGGTCCTGTTGCAACTGGCCAGCCTGGAAGGCGCGCGTGTGCCTTCGCCGACCGGGCATTTCGACGTGCTGCCGGCCAACCGCGACCTGGCGGGCGCCGAAGTCGAGCTGGTCGATCTCGAACTGCGCGAGATGCGGCTCAAGGCGGCGCTCGCGGCGCACCGCGCCGACTATGACTTTGTCTTGATCGACTGCCCGCCCTCGCTGTCGATGCTGACCCTCAACGGGCTGTGCGCCGCCCATGGCGTCAT
>ORJL011213721.1_pt1 | contig 35786 bp, 37 predicted proteins | sample 1779941 | NCBI WGS metagenome assembly ORJL01 (sample SAMEA104232317, study PRJEB22302) | groundwater metagenome | biome: forest; feature: aquifer; material: groundwater | place: USA | collected 2011-08-07 | depth 5.8 m | reverse complement strand
TGAAGCGGAAGCTCCATTCGATGGCAAAGTTTAAGAATTTGTGAATGTAACCCACTCACGAGTGTATTACTGATTGTTGTTTGTGTCATAACCTATGACATTCAGTATACACTTTTATTCTTTTCCGGACAGAGCCCTGAAGTTCCAGAGGAAACCAGGGGCCTAAAGGAGGAGGATAAAATTAGTGCAGTATATACTTTTAGAGGAAGTTTTAGTTTATAAAAGGAATATTTAAATACTACGCGGGGATTTATAAATGAAATTTATCTTTATAAAGAGAAATAGGGGGTTGAAAATATGAAAAAAACTGGAAAAAAAGAGATCAAGATCGTTAATATTGTTGTTTCTACCGGATTGGAAAAAGAGATTCCTCTGGAAAAGATGGCTGCTACTTTGCCTAATACTGAATATAATCCGGAACAGTTCCCGGGATTAGTACTAAGAATCAAAGATCCAAAAACTTCAGCTTTAATCTTCAGCTCAGGAAAGGTGGTCTGTACCGGAGCAAGAACCATGGAAGATGTAGATAGAAGTATCCAAAGCATCATCAAAAGCCTGAAAAAGCTGAATATTAATGTCACCATTAAACCTGAAATTACGGTGCAAAATATCGTCGCCAGCGGAAGTATTGGGATGGATTTGAACTTAAACGTGCTGGGAATAAAGCTGCCTAACACTGAATACGAACCAGAACAATTCCCGGGTTTAGTGCATAAGTTGAAGGGTACCAATGCTACCTTCCTCTTGTTCAGTAATGGTAAAATAGTCTGTACGGGAACCAAAACTGAGCAGGAAGTGCATGATGCTACAGACAAGCTCATAGATAATCTGGAAAAACTATTGGATAAAAAATAGATTTTCCAGCAAGCATAAGATTTTAAAGTCCTTTTTTCATTTTGTTTTTTGTATGTCTATATTAAGTATTACTAAAGGGGGGAAGAGCTAAATGGACGTAGAAGAGCAAATTAAGGTATTTCGGGAGTTCATTGAGCAGAATTACCTTCCCCAGCTTCTGGAAGCAGTCAGAAAAGGCCAGAATTATTTAGTTTTAGATTTCTCGGAACTGATCAAGTTTAATACGGAAATCACTGAAGAAATCCTGGAAAGTCCGGAAGAATTGCTTAAAGCCGCGGAATTGACCGTCAAAGAATTTGATTTACCTCAAAAAGTAACTAAATTTAATGTCAGATTAAAAAATCTTCCCGAATCCCAGAAAATCAAAATTAGTGATATCCGCAGCAAGCATCTGAATAAATTCATCTGGAGCGAGGGTATTGTGCGCCAGAAATCAGATGTCAGACCTCATGTTACTGCTGCTAAATTTGAATGCCCTTCCTGCGGAAATATTCTGAATATCTTGCAATTAGACAAAAAATACAAAGAGCCGAGCAGGTGCGGCTGCGGAAGGAAGGGCAAATTCAAAGAAATATCTAAAGAGTTAGTGGACGGACAAGGTTTAGTGCTAGAAGAATCTCCAGATGACCTGGATGGCAGCCAGCCGAAGAGAATTAATGTCTTTTTGAAAGATGATTTGGTTTCGCCTTTCTCGGAGAGAAGGACTAGTCCGGGCTCTCGGGTAAAATTGTGCGGTTGGGTAGTAGAAGTGCCCATCACCCTGAAAACCGGGGGCCAGGCTACTAAATATGACTTAATCATTGAAGCTAACAATATCGAGCCGATAGAAGATGATTTTACGGAGTTAAACATCACAGAAAAAGAGGAAGAACAAATCAAAGAGATTGCTAAATCTCCTAACGTAATTTCCAATCTGGGAAAAAGTATTGCTCCTTCCATCTATGGCCATGACAAAATCAAAGAGGCTTTAGTTCTGCAATTAGCCGGAGGGTGCAGGAAAGTCAGGCCAGATGGGGTAGCCACTAGGGGAGATATACATATGCTTCTTATCGGTGATCCTGGCAGCGGAAAGTCACAGATCCTGAAAAGAATCTTTAAAGTCGCTCCGAGATCAAGATTTACCAGCGGTAAAGGAGCAAGTGCGGCCGGCCTCACTGCCAGTGTGGTAAAAGATGAATTCTTGGGCGGCTGGAGCTTAGAAGCAGGAACTTTAGTTCTAGCCAACCGAGGGTTTGCCATCATTGATGAAATGGATAAGATGAATAAAGATGATCGTTCGGCGCTGCATGAGGCGCTGGAACAGCAATGTGTAAGTATCTCCAAAGCAAACATTCAAGCTACTTTACGCTGTGAAACTACGGTATTAGCTGCAGCTAACCCGAAATTTGGAAGGTTCGATCCTTACGGCATAGTTGCAGAACAGATTGACCTGCCTCCCACTTTGATCAACCGGTTTGATTTAATTTTTCCCATCAAAGATCTGCCCAATCGAGAGAAAGATGAAAAGACAGCTACATTTATTCTTAATCTGCATAAAGATCCAGAATTAGCAGTTTCTGAAATTGATACTACTCTCTTGAAAAAATATTTTGCCTATATCCGCCAAAAAATTAATCCCAAGATGACGGATGCAGCCATCGAAGAATTAAAAGATTATTACATTACCATGCGCAATTCCGGAACTTCAGAAGAATCGGGAATGAAAAGTATTCCCATCACCGCCAGGCAATTGGAAGCTTTAGTCAGATTATCAGAAGCTGCAGCAAAGGTAAGATTAGCGAAAACCGTTACTAAAAAAGATGCCCAGAAAGCGATTGAATTGATCGATTATTGCCTAAACCAAATCGCTAAAGATAAAGATACCGGACGGATAGATATTGATCGGATCAGTAGTACGGTTAGCGCCAGCCAAAGAAGCGGAATCGGTTTGCTTAAAGAAATTATTTCTTCACTGGAAGAACAGATGGGAACGAAAATTATTCCGGTAGATAATATTGTAGAAGCAGCTAAAGAGAAAAATCTTTCCAAAGAGCAGGTAGAAGATTTCTTTGGAAAATTGAAACGTTCAGGAGATATTTTTGAGCCAAAACGAGGATTCATCCAAAGACTTTAAAATGGAAGAGAAAAAAGTTTTTACCCGCCAGATTGCAGTTAAAACTACTTTCAGCGAGCTGTTAGAGGGAGAATACATTAAAGAAGAAGAACAGAATCCTAATTACTTATTAACCAAAAGCGGTGAGAAGATTTATCGTTTGAATGCTTTAGGAATAATTTTAGGGAAAGAGAAACAGGGAGAAATTCAGAATTTTTATCTTGATGACGGGACCGGAAAGATAATTTTAAGATCTTTTGAAGTTAGTCCGCAATTGGAAGCTTTACAGGTAGGAGATACGATTTTAGTGCTGGGAAAATTAAGGGTGTATAATCAGGAGAAATATATCTCTCCTGAAATCATCAAGAAAATTGATCCGCTCTGGCTGAAGGTTAGATCGTTAGAATTAAAAGAATTATTTTTTGATAAAAAAGAGATAAAGGTAGAAGCGGAAGAAGTTCCGACTAAAGAAATTACCTCTGCAGATGACTCTTCTGAAGAAGAACTGATGGGGGAGGATGAAATTGTAGTAGAAGAGGTAGAAAAAGCGGAGATGCTTCCCGTAGAAAAGATTAAATATCTGATTAAAGAGATGGATCAAGGCGGGGGAGTATTAATTGAAGAAATTATTTCTAAGTCTCCTCTTAACGAAACTGAACTGATCATTGAGAAAATGCTGGAAAAAGGGGAAATCTTCCAGAACCTTCCGGGAAGGGTAAAGGTGTTGTGAATTAAAATTAATGATAAAAAGTAAAAAAATTATTTAATTAAAAATTGCATTTAACAAAAATCTACCCAGAATCAATCAAAACATCAGCGGCGTAATATAAACCTCCACTAAAGCTGCAGCAATCAAAAAGCCTAAACTTAACAAAACCAGGTCCAAAGCGTCAATCAAGACCTTATCTTCTTTGAGGTTATGCTTGATCAAAGCAATAGAAATTATTCCTCCCGCTAAACCGGCAATGAAATAAGAAGTCATTTCTAAAATACCATGGGTCATATAACGCAAAAAGCTGAAAGAAGCAGCACTGAAATAATTACTTAAAGTAGGAATTCCTACCAAACTTGCACCTTTAGCTAATTCAGTTTTAAAGAAGTTACCCATAGCGGTAGCTACTACCGAGGCATTCCAAGTTAAGATAAAAATCGCTCCTGTACCGTAAACAAAAGAAAAGATCAAGCAGAAAAAGAGAACTTTTAAATTATTAAAAATAATGCGAGTAAACAGATCTAATTTAGTTAAATTGCCCTGAACTACATTATTAGTATTAAGAATGGCTTTTTCCTGTAATGAGAATACGGTAGAAACCATCTCAGGGGGCAAGAAAACATAAGATAAAAATAAAGCGAAGGTCATGCCCAAGAACAAGAAGATTAAATAGATTAAGACTTTAGTATGTTCTTTCAATAAAGTCCATTCTTTAGTATATTTTAAATCTAATTCTTCTTCATTTTTAATAGTAGTATAAAATAAAGGAACAATAGCTAGAACAATCAAAAATACAGTTAAAAGACCGGAAACTTCCCTAAAGACAATATAAGATAACGCTAAACCTACAAAAGCATAAATAAAACCAGCCAAAAACATCTCCCAGGGCTTTTTTTTAACTGCAAAAGGGTTGAATAAAGATTCTAAAACCATAAAATTGAGTAAATAAGCTGATTATTTAAACATTTCTTTAATTGTAGATTAGATCACCCACCCCTTGATTGCGGATGGAAGTTGAAAGAAAAGAAAAAAATGATTCAAAAGTTGAAAAGAGAAGAAGAAAAGAAGATAAATGAAAACATTCTATTCTTTAAGATGAAAAATTGAAATATAAGAATAGAATGGATAAATATGGAGATGATTTCTTTTTTGATGAAACTTTTTAAAAAGAAGAAAAAGAGAAAAATCATTTAAAAAGTGTTAAATGCAATCAGAAAAAGTATATTTAAAATAAAACAAATTCATGAAATAAACCAAAATATATTATAATTTATAACTTTTAGGTTTAATTTGGATTTTATTTTATCTCAATTTTATTAAATAGATCATTAATCAATCTTTTTTAAAGAATAATAAATAAATATATTTTAATAAAATTATAATAAGAATAAAGCTTATTAATAATAATATATATTTATTTCAATATAGAAAAGAAAGATAACATTTAACTAAAAAGTAATTATAATATAAATAATGATTATTAATTAATGATGAAAAGAAAAAGAAATAAATTGTTGATAGAATTATTATAAATATTTAATAAATATTTAATAAATAGAAGAAGAAAGATATATTCAAAGAAAGAGAAAGAAGAAGAGATTATTTTTTAAGGGATAGATAGATAAATAGATACATAAATAAATATATAGATACATATTTATAATAGTTCCACCTGCAATCAACCTATGGTTTGTGATTTATACTTTCTATCTTCAAATTGTTTATATATTACCATCAATCTGAATAAAATAGCTTTAAAATAGCTTTAATATGATCTATTTCAAAATGATCTTAATTAAGTTAAAATAATCATTAATTCATATTTCCATCGGAAAGGAGGGGGTCAGATGGTGCAAATAAACACCTTTTTTGAGAATTATTTGAAGAAAGAATCTTTATTTTTGGATAAAACTTACTTATTATCCAGTTATCTTCCAGAAAAAGTTCTTTATAGGGAAGAACAACTCCAAGAAGTAGCTAATATCTTAGCTCCAGTTTTAAAACTAGAAAAACCTTCAAATTTGTTTATTTATGGTAAAACCGGAACGGGTAAGACTCTTTCGGTTAAGCATATTCTTAATTCTATGAATGAAATTGCTAAACAAAATAATTTACCTTTAAAAACGATTTATCTTAATTGTAAATTAAAAAAGGTGGCGGATACAGAATATCGTTTAATTGCACAGTTAATTAAAGAATTGGGTAAAGAAATTCCTTCTACTGGTTTGCCTACAGACGAAGTTTATACTATTTTTTATAGTTTATTAGATCAGGAAAAGCAAATCATTTTATTAGTTTTAGATGAAATTGATCAATTAACCAAAAAGATAGGAGATGAAATTTTATATAACTTAACTAGAATTAATTCTGAATTAAAAAAGTCTCAAATCTGTTTGGTAGGAATTTCAAATAATCTGGTTTTTTCTGAGAATCTTGATCCGCGAGTAAAAAGCAGTTTGTCTGAAGAAGAATTAATTTTTCCGCCCTATAATGCTTTACAAATTAAAGAAATTTTAAGAGAACGGGCAGAAAAAGCGTTTAAAGAAAAGGTGGTCCAATCTGGAGTGATTGAAAAATGTTCTGCTTATGCGGCTAGAGAGCATGGAGATGTGCGCAGAGCGATTGATTTATTGCGGGTAGCGGGAGAAATCGCAGAAAGATCAGGTTCATTAATTTTAGAAATAGCCCATTTGGATGAAGCGGAAAAAAAAGTAGAAGCAGATAAGATTCTTACTGCAGTTATCAATCAACCAAAACAGTTTCAAAATGTGCTTTATTCTATTATGTTAATCTCTCCCCAAAAAAATCAATTTTATACCGGAGAAATTTATGAAGTTTACAAAAATATCTGCAAGCAGGTTAAATTTAATATTCTTACTCAACGGAGAGTTTCTGACATCCTGGCGGAGATGGACATGCTGGGAATTATCAATGCTAAAATTATTTCTAAAGGTAGATATGGAAGAACTAGAGAAGTTTCTTTATCTCTTGAAGAAAATTTGCTGGCGAAATTAAAAGAGGTTTTGGAAAAGTCGTTACAATTAAGCTCTTAAAATTGATTTAGTTCAAAGGAATAAATCTAATCATAAATTTAACAAATATTTTCAAAAGTGTTTTCAAAATGGAATTGACCAAAGAATTAGTAGAAAAGATGTTTGAACTGGGAATATTGCTTAGTGCAGATTTAAAAGAGATTAATGATAATCTTCTGGCTAAGCTAGAAATAGAAGAAGATTTAATTGTGCTTAATTCTGATTATGCAGAAGTAATCAATGGTCAGACCTCTTTAGTGGATTGGTACGAGTTAGATAATTTTAGAGTTTTGGCTGAGAAAGAAAAAGATCTAGATTTGTATCATAACCAGCTGCAGCATCTGCGCAGTTCTGATTTGATCATAACCAGTTCGCCTCTTAAAATTAAGTCCGAGATCAAAAGTTTAGAAGTAGAATCGAATAGAGAAAAAAGTACTTTTTCCAAAAATTTGGATAATACTATTCTTAATAGTGAGAATAATATCAATCCTAATATCAATCCTAATTCCATTAATTTTTCCTCCTTAATCAATTCTTCGGTGGAAATAGTTCTTTCTTACGAGAATAAGCCCAGAAAGTATGCGGTGAAAGATTTTGTGAATATTTTTGTAACTCGCTATCGCTTTTTAGAAAGCCTTTTAAGAAATCGCCAGGAATTGATGGGAACTTTAAGCATTAATCGAGTACTGGAAAAAAAAGAGAAAGAAAATGTTTCTATTATCGGAATGGTAGAGGAAGTTTCTACCACTAAAAGCGGCCATTTAATTTTCAATTTAGAAGATCTTACCGGTAAAATAAAAGTGTTAGTTTCTAAAAACAATAAAGTATTATTTAATCAAGGCAAGGAATTAGTTCCAGATGAAGTTATTGGTATTAATGGGATGAGCAGCGATAAAATAATTTTTGCGGAGAGAATCGTCTGGCCAGATTTTCCGGAACATCCTGAACTGAAGAAAGGCCCGCTGGAAGAATATGCTTTGTTTATTTCTGATATTCATGTGGGTTCGAAAATGTTTTTAAAAAATGAATTCCTGAAATTTCTACGCTGGCTGAGAGGGGAGACCGGAACAGAAGCGCAAAAAGCCGTAGCTCAAAAAGTTAAATATTTGGTCATTGCCGGGGATTTGGTGGACGGGATTGGAATTTATCCTTCTCAAGAGGAAGAGTTAGAAATTAATGATATTACCAAACAATATCAAGAATTTGTGGAATTAATGAAGTTAGTTCCGCTGGATAAACAAATCATTGTCTGCCCGGGAAATCACGATTTAGTGCATCTGGCTGAACCCCAGCCTAAGTTCTATAAAGAATTTGCTGCCTGTCTTTCAGAAGTGCCTAATTTAACTTTAATTACTAATCCAGGGATGATCAATATAGGTAAGACCAAAAATTTTTCCGGGTTTAATGTTCTAGTTTATCATGGCTACAGTTTTGATTATTATGTTAATAATGTAGAAACGATCAGAAATAAGGGGGGATATACTCGAGCGGATTTAATCATGCAATTTTTACTGAAACGGAGGCATTTAGCTCCCTCGTTTCAATCTACACCTTATTTTCCAGCTCATGCAGAAGACCCTCTTTTGATCAAGAAAATTCCGGATATTTTCATTACTGGCCATATTCATTATTGTAAGGTGGCTAATCATAAAGGAGTAACTTTAATCAGCGGCAGCTGTTGGCAGTCAAAGACCGCCTTTCAGGAAAAGATGGGTCATGAGCCTGAACCAGGAAGGGTTCCCATAGTTAATCTTCAGACTAGGGAGATAAAAATATTGAAATTTGTTTAAGCCCAAAATAGCCTAAACTTGGATTTAAAAATATAGAAGACTTTGAATAACCTCTCAGAGCGGCACAATTTGATTTTATCCAAAGTCCTCTATAAAAGAATAGGATTCAAAATGGAAGCTTCAAAATCAATCAAAAAATATTTTCAGAAGTTGAATGAAGAAGTAGCTAGAAATTATCTTCTTGCGGAGGCTGCCCATAAAAAAGGGATTGATCCTGACGAGGTTGTACCAATTCCGCTAGCAAATAATATGGCCGAGCGGGTAGTAGGTTTGATTTCAGTTGTTGCTCCTCAGATAATTAATAGTAAAGTTACAGAAAGAATTTTGGAATTGGAAAAAGAGTACGGGATGCTGGACTGGCGGGTAGGATTTAAGATCGCAGAGGAAGTAGCGGAGGGAAAACTGTGCCCTATCGAAACTAAATTGGAAGCTTTAGAGGTGGGAATTCGTACCGGGTTTGCTTATTTAACCTTAGGAATTGTTTCTGCGCCTTTGGAAGGATTTATCGGTTTGAAAATTAAAAAACGCCATGACGGAAAAGAGTATTTTGCCTTACAATATGCTGGACCAATCAGGGCTGCGGGAGGTACTGCCGCTTCAGTTTCGGTAATCTTAAGCGATTATGTGCGAGTAAAAATGGGTTATGCTGCCTATGATCCTGATGAAGCAGAGATTAATCGCTGTGATAGTGAAATTCATGATTATCATGAACGGGTAACCAATCTCCAATATCATCCTTCAGAAAAAGAAGTGAAGTTCATGGTTAGCCATCTTCCGGTAGAAGTTGATGGAGATCCTACAGAAAAATTAGAAGTTTCTAACTATAAAGATCTTCCCAGAATAGAAACAAATCGGATTCGGGGAGGGATGGCCTTAGTCATGGCAGAAGGTTTATGCCAGAAAACACCTAAACTCTGGAAAAGACTTTCTAAATGGGGCGAAGAATTTGGATTAGGACATTGGAAATTCTTAGCAGATTTTATTAAATTAAAAGAATCGTTACATACTACTAAGGTTCAAGCTAGTGGACTAGAGGAGAAAAAGAAGGTCAAGCCCAATACTACCTACATTATGGACTTGGTGGCAGGAAGGCCGATTTTAACCCATCCCCTTGCTCCTGGCGGGTTTAGGCTGCGTTATGGAAGAACCAGGATGACCGGCTTTTCAGCTTCGGCTTTACATCCAGCAACTTTAATCGTTTTAGATAAATATATTGCCATTGGTACCCAGATTAAAGTTGAACGTCCAGGAAAAGCTAGCGTAGTAACAGTTTGCGATAGCTTAGAAGGACCGATCGTTCTGTTAGAAAATGGTTCGGTATTACAATTAGAGACGGAAAGCAAGGCTAAAGAGTATTTGTCCCAGATTAAAGAAATCTTATTTTTAGGAGATATCCTGTTTAATTATGGTGACTTCTCTGAAAACGGGCAGGATTTAGTGCCGGCAGGATATTGTCCGGAATGGTGGGCTTTAGAGCTGAAAAAAGCGATTAAAGCCCTGGACGAGACCGAACCTCTAAAAAAAGCAGCAGAATTGCTTAATCTAGAAGAAAAGCGATTAACTGAACTGATAGAAACACCTTTAGTTCATTTTCCAGAATGGAATGAAGTTTTAACTTTAAGTAAAAAATTAATCATCAGTGTACATCCAGATTATACTTTTTATTGGAAATTAGTTTCTGGAGAAGAAATTTTGAATTTAAGAGTTTGGCTTCAGGAAGGAAAAATTAGGTTAGATGAGAAAGGTATTGAAAAAATCATTTTACCTTATTATGACAAAAATGAACTGCATCTAAAAGTTAAAAATACTTTAGAGAATATGGGCGTTGCTCACCAGATTATTAATAAAGATAATTTAGTCTTAGCCAGAAAAGAAGCGAATATTTTTGCATTATGTTTTGATTTTAAAGATCAAAAAGGGATGGAACAGATTAATTTAACTTCAGAAGCGTTGGAGCAAAAAAATGGATTGGAAGTGATCAATTCTTTAAGCAGTATTGTAATCAAAGATAAAGCGGGAACTTTTATTGGCGCGCGTATGGGCCGCCCGGAAAAAGCTAAAATGCGCAGCCTTACCGGCAGTCCGCAGGTGATGTTTCCTGTAGGCGAGGAAGGAGATCGCTTAAGAAGTTTTCAGTCTGCTTTGCTAGCGGGAAAGATTCGCAGCGCTTTTCCCAATTTTTATTGCTTGAAATGTCAAAAAGAGATGATTTACCCGCTCTGTGAAGAGTGCGGAAATAAGTGCGAGAAGAGATATTATTGCCGTTTCTGCGGAGACTTAACTAAAGACAGCTGCAGGCACGGAAAGGCCCAAGCTTACAAACAGAAAGATATTGATATCACTTATTATTTTGAGAAAGCTAAAGTACGTATCGGTGAGAAATTGCATCCTGACCTGATTAAAGGAGTGCGGGGAACTTCTAATAAAGGACATATCGTTGAACATCTGGCCAAAGGTATTCTTCGGGCTAAACATGATCTTTATGTGAATAAAGATGGTACTACCCGTTATGATTGTACAGAAATGCCGATAACTCATTTCAAACCTAAAGAAGTAAAAACTTCTCTGGCTAAATTGAAAGAGTTGGGTTATGAAATCGATAGGGAAGGAAAGGAATTAATTGATGATAACCAAATTTTAGAACTTAAACCCCAGGACCTTATTTTACCGGGTTTTGATTCTTTAGATGAATCTGCACCGAAAGTCCTGACCAGGATAGCTAATTTTATTGACGAGCTTTTAGTTAAGTTTTATAGGTTAGAACCATTTTATAATCTGAAATCGGAAGAAGATTTAATCGGACATTTAGTAATAGGTTTAGCTCCGCATATTTCTGCAGGATTAGTGGGAAGAATTATTGGCTTTTCTGAAACTCAAGGTTTATTGGCCCATCCTATGTATCATGCGGGAATGAGAAGAGATTGCGATGGAGATGAAGCCGGGGTGATGTTATTGATGGATGCTCTATTGAACTTTTCTCGACAATATCTTCCGGAAAGACGCGGGGCCAAAACTATGGATAGCCCTTTAGTATTAACTTCAACTTTATACCCTTCCGAGGTTGACGATCAGGTGCACGGAATTGACGTGGTCTGGAAATATCCCTTAGAATTTTATGAAGCTTCTCTGGAGATGAAAAAGCCCTGGGAAGTGGTCTATAACGGAGGTAAGAAGATAGAACAGCTGGGAAGTAGGTTAGGAAAAGAATTGCAATATGAACAGTTTGGCTATACTCATGAAGTGGATAATTTTAATCGGGGAGTATTATGTTCTGCATATAAGATTTTACCTACGATGGAAGAAAAATTGTTTGGCCAGATGGAGATTGCCAGAAAAGTCCGGGCAGTGGATATGGATGATGTGGCAAAGTTAGTGATCCAGAAGCATTTCCTTAAAGATATCCGCGGGAACTTGAAGAAATTTTCTGCCCAGCAGTTTCGCTGCGGAAAATGCAATACTAAATACCGCCGGCCACCCTTATCGGGGAAATGTACTGAATGCGGCAATAAACTTATCTTTACTATTTCTGAGGGTTCAGTAATTAAATATTTAGGTCCATCTTTAAAATTAGCTGAGAAGTATGATTTTTCTCCATATCTGAAACAGGTCTTGCACCTATTAAAATTAAATGTGGATAATGTTTTCGGGAAAGAGAAAGAGAAACAGGTGGGTTTAGGAAGTTTTAAGGTTTGATGGTTACTTCATTATACAACTACTTCCATATGTGGGATTTCCTTAATTCTTAAAATCTTATTTTTATCTACGAAACCAGCTTTTATTCCTAGACCTACAGCTTTCTCTCCGGTAAGATGGAGCAGATAAGAACTCTTAAACATTTCTTGAATTTCGGATTCAGTTTTTTCTTGGCCATGATAAAACTTAGTAGTTAAGTCTAATTGTTTTTTTCCCTCTTCGAATTTTTTTCCTACTAATTCAGAATCGGTTACAATGAGCAAAGTTCCGGAAGAGGTTTCTTTTTGGTTAACAATCATTTTAGATTAAACTTTTTACCGGCTTTTTGGTTCCGCAAGCCATGCAGCGTAAATAAGTAATGTCTTTTTCTTCCATTAGTTTAGTGTCTGGCTTATGACATTCTGAGCAGAGCACAAATTCAGAAACGTACTTTTTAATTTTTTTGTTAAGGTTGACTGCAGAAACTTTTGTTCCCAGAATGACTAGATCTCCAACTATTTTTCCGGGCGTAGCTAATTCTCTTAAAAGATACTTTAAAAGATGGCCTAAATCTCTTCGGAGATCTTTTGCGATTTTCTGAAGATTAACTAAAACTGTTTTGTTCCCTTCCAGATGGCCTTTGACTTTCTCTAGAACAAAGCGATCTCCGCCAGTAATATTTTCGGGCAGCTCTTCTTCTGCTTTTTTAAGTAAAGTTTCGTAATCGTCCATGGGGCTTTTATTTAGGGATTGTTTTATAAAGGTTTAGGCTAATTTTTATCCGGATGGAGATACTAGTCCAGAGCTGTTGCGGGATTTGTAGTTTGAGCTATTTGGAGCTGATTAAAGAGCATCAAGCAACTTTATTCTTTTACAATCCCAACCTTCATCCTTCAGAAGAATACCTGAAAAGAAGGGAAACGGTTAAGAAAGTGGCCAGGGAGTTTAATTTTCGGTTTTTAGAGGGAAAATATAATGCTGAAGACTGGCTTAAAGCGGTTAAAAGCTTGGAATCAGAACCGGAGAATGGGAAAAGATGTCTGGTCTGTTTTGAATTTAGATTAAGGGAGACAGCCAAGATGGCTAAAGAGCAAGGTTTTGGAGCTTTTTCTACTACTTTAAATCTTAGTCCGTATAAAGATATTGATTTTATCAATCAGAAAGGAAGAGAATTAGCTCAAGAGTTTAGGATAAAATATTTAGAGTTTGGTGGGGATAGAAATAAACGCTTTGAATTATCTAGGAAAGCTCAGCAATTAGCTAAACCTCTTACACTTTATCCTCAGAAATATTGCGGATGTGTTTATTCAATAAATAAGAAATAAATAATATCTAAAATCTAACGATAATTTTATTAATTCTAATTACTTTACTTCGAAGATGAAAAACGAAAATTGGTGGTGCGGACCTTCTGCTAGTGTGGACTTACATGGCTGCGACCATGAAATGGTTAAAGACCCGAAAATTATTAAGAAGTTTGTGCGGGCACTGGTTAAAGTAATCAAAATGAAACGGGTCGGACCTCCGGAAGTCAAACGTCTTGGCCATGGCAAATTAAGGGGCTATTCGATGATGCAATTAATTGAAACTTCTACTATCATCGCTCATTTTGATGAAAAAGGCAATCGGGCTTTTATTGATGTTTTTAGCTGCAAAAGGTTCAATCCCAGAATCGTGGCTAAATTCTGCCAGAAATTCTTTAAGGCCAAAAATGTCTCTACTTATGTAGAAGAGAGGCTCTAGATAGGACTAGGCCAGAGGAGAGCAAAACGTTTATATACCTTTAAATAAATATTACTAAAATCATATTAAATAAAAGAGGTGAATAGAAAATGCCAGGATTGGAATTAGCAGAAGTAATTCTCGCTGTAATTATCGGAACTTTAGCAGCAATAGTTTATTCTTTAAGGGTGTTGATTCTTGTAGAACGTAGAGTTGCAGGAATGGAAATGAACATTCAGAAACTAACCCAAAAAGTTCTAAAAGAAGAAGGCGTGATTGAAAAAGCAATCAAAAGAAAGAGATAATTTTTTTTCTTATCTTTTCTTTTTTACATTTTTTAATTTTCTTTTAATTCTTACCTTAACTTTAATCACTTTCTTTTTGGATTTAATCTTGATCTTACGCAAGACTTTTTTCTCGGTTTCTAGGTCTTCTTCAATCCCGGAAATCTGTTTTTTAATCCCTAAAACATTATTTTCACTGTCTTGATGGATTAATTCTCCGCATTCAGGGCAGTGGAATTCATAGTCCATCCCCTGATCGAAATTTAATCTAACACATCTTTTCGGGCAGACATAAAAGAGCTCTTTTTGTTCTTCTAATAATTTTTCTTTCAATTTAACCAGAAGTTCTCTTTTGTGTTTATAATACATGAACTTAACATTGTCTGCCAATAAAGTCCAATAATAGATATACCAGCCTTTTTCTTTATCTTTCTTTCTGGTAAAGCTAATTAGGTTATGATTATACATTAAATAGAGCATTTTTCGGACTATTTTAATGTCTTTCTTGCTTTTTTTGGCTAGATCAAATTCTGAGATGTTGGGTTGGAGATAAAGAAGCTTGATTAGAGGTAAACCGTCTTCTCCGATTAAGGGAAGGATAATTTCTTCAATTTTATTGCGAGTCATTCGGAGAACCATTGATTATTCTAGCTCCTCTATCTTTTAAAACTTTCGGTGTCAATCGGAAAATGCCTGCGGGGCAGTTTCCTCAGACCCTGAATTTTCTAGATGATAAAATACCTAATTGGCGGAAAATTCAGATTTTATCACTATAAAGAAATACGTTACTTGATCTAATTGATTTAGATATTTCTAATCTGAATCTTTGCTAAGGATCTAACTAATTAAAGCAAAGATTCAGAATTTGAAGTGGTTCTTTAATATTTAACCCTGATTTTGGGGCTTATTCATTTCAATCAACTCTTCCTTGGTCAATCCCCTTCTCTTAGCCAATTCTACTGAAACTCCGAAATTAACTCCGGTGTTTTCCAGATCTTCCAGCATTAAGAAATACCATTGTTCTCTAGCAAATTTAATTCCGATCCAGGCTTCTGCCCCGAAGTTCTGAGAGAAAGTCCTTAATTGCTCTACTTCATCTGGAGGAAAGTATTTATTTTTATCTTTGGTAACTTTACATTCAATAGCTAATCTGCGCATAGCATTTCCGGCTAGAATATCTGGAGAAGGATATTTCATCGAGCCTGAGCCAGCACTTCTAATTGCTGACCAGCCATGATCATTCAAGAAATGGATCAATTCCCTTTCTCCGGCGGTGCCTTTGGCTTTGGTGTTCATAATAGAACGTATTTTCTTATCTTATTTTAATTCTTTGCTCTTTTCCAGAAGAAATTAAATTGGGCTCCGGCTGTTTCCGTATATTCTTATCTTCGTTTATTCTCAAAATTATTTGAGGAATGGATTCGGAAAGTTAATTTGGGTGGTTCAGACAGAAATCTTCATAAAATCTTCTGCGATAATAGTATTGTCAAAGTAAGTTCTGGCTTCAGAGACAATCTCGGAAGTGCTTTTGTATCTAGGGCTAAGATGGGTAATGATTAGTTTCTGGGCATTATTCTCTGAAGCAAGCAGAGCAGCATCCTTAACCGTAAGATGCATGTATTTCTTAGTCTTCTCTTCAATCTCGCTGAGATGGGTTCCTTCGGAAATGAGCAGGTCTGAATCCTGAGCGAGCTTATTCGCTCCTTCACAAGGTAAGGTATCAGCAACATAACTTATTTTCTTGCCCTTTACCATATAACCTACGTCTTCCGGCTTAATCTTTTTACCCAGATGGAGAAGGGTTTCTCCCTGCTGTAATTTCCCTAAGATTGGCCCTTCTTTCAATCCTATTTTTTTAGCTTTAACTAAATCGATTCTTAAGCGGTCTTTTTCTTTGAAACTAAATCCTATACAGGGAGCAGAATGTTTCAAAGGCTGGGCTTCCAGCTGGAAATCTTCATTTTCAAAAAATATTCCTTTCTCTACTTCTTTGATTTCAAACTTAATTATATCCTTGGCAGCAAAAGATTTGAACAAGTGGCCTAAATATTCTGTTGAGCCTTTGGGGCCATAGAAATACAATTTTTTTGCAAACTGATCTGCACCCATGGAGCTCATCAATCCAGCCAGGCCGAAAACATGGTCTCCATGCCAATGGCTGATTAAAATTCGGGTAATCTTGGCAGGTTTGATCCCAGCAATGCGCATCTGCCTCTGAATATTTTCACCGCAGTCAAAGAGGATATTCTCTTCTTTATAGTGGAGCAGGAAGCTGGGATGGTTCCTATTTTTGGTTGGCTGCATACAGGAAGTTCCCAAGAAGATTATGTCTATCATAGTGCTAATACTTTTTCCAGTTCTTTTAAATCTTTCATTTTTGGATGGAAATCGCGGGTGTTTTTACGGTCAATCAGGATAGCATTCATTCCCAGACGTTTTGCCGGGATAATATCACTCTGGATGCTATCTCCAACCAAAACACAATCATTAACATCTAAATTGATCTCGCTAAGAACATGTTTTAAGAAATTCTTATCAGTCTTAATTATTCCTAGTTGGTAGGATAAGAAAATCCGGTCAAAGTAAGGTTTTAATTCAAATTTGTCCAGGACTTTATTGATGGAAAAACAGTCAGTGTTGGAAATCAAGATTAATTGATATTTTTCTTTTAATTGGCTGAGGATTTCTTTAACTTCAGGATAGGGTTGGGCTAACATCCAGGATTTGTTCCATAAGCCCACTAATTGTTCTATCTTATCTTCATCCGGAGGAAGGGAGAACTCTGCACAGACCTTCAGAAAAGCTTCTTTTAAATCAGTAAATTTAGAAGTCATCATGGCTTGTTCCATCCTGACCACATATTCGGAAAAGGGCAGATTTATCTCTAGGATATTCTTTACCTGCTTGATGGGACTCCAAATACCATTTTCAGCTAGAGTTCCCCAAAAATCGAATAATATTGCTTTGACCATGTTTAATCCTATTCCAAAGTAATAATTAGCTCTCGCACTATAAATATTTTACTGAAGAATTAGTTATAACCCGAAAATAACCACTAAATATTTAAATTCGAGGCAGTTCTCTTTTGAGCATGGCTACTTTAACTACAGAACAAAAATTAGCTTTAATCAAAAGGAATACCCAAGAGATCATCACTGAAGAAGAGCTCTTAAAACTGTTGAAAAAGAAAAAACAGCCGGCAGTATATATTGGTACAGCTATAACTGGTAAACCGCATATTGGATATTATATGTGGGTATTGAAATTAGCGGATTTTCTTAAAGCAGGTTTTAAGGTTAAATTATTATTAGCAGATATTCATGGAGCTTTAGATAATTGCCCCTGGGAAGTTTTAGAGCGGCGTTACACTTATTATGCGGAAACTATCCCTTTAATGTTTAAGTCTATTGGCGCAGATATAAAAAATTTTGAAGTGGTAAAAGGCTCTGATTTCCAGCTGAAACGAGAATATATGCTAGACGTTTTGAAATTATCTACTTCCACTTCCATTAATGAGGCCAAACGGGCAGCTTCAGAAGTGGTAAAGTTTGGAGATAATCCTAAACTGAGCGGCTTGATCTATCCTTTGATGCAGTCTTTGGATGAGGAATATTTAGGAGTGGATATTCAATATGGGGGAGTAGACCAAAGAAAAATCTTGATGTTTGCACGGGAGAATTTACCTTTACTAAATTATAAACCTAGAATAGAGGTGATGACGCCACTAATTCCCGGCTTGATCGGAAAGAAAATGTCTGCTTCCGATCTGCATTCGAAGGTAGACTTGTTGGATGATGAAAAAAGTGTAGAAGAAAAATTAAAGAAAGCCTATTGTGAAGCGGGAGTGGTGGAAGATAATGGGGTTTTAGCTTTTTTAAAATATATTATTATGACCCTGAAGAAAGATCGGGGAGAGAAGTTTATTGTCGAACGTCCGGCAAAATGGGGCGGGAATCTAGAATTCTCTGATTATGAAGAAATCGAGAAGATGTTTGTTAAACAAGAGCTGCATCCTTTGGATTTGAAATTAGCTCTGGCTCGGGAAATTAATTCTTTGCTGAAAGTTTTTCGGGAGAATAAAGATAAATTGGAGAAGTTAGGGAAAGCTGGGTATGGCTAAATTATAACTTTTGGCTTTAAGGTCCACAAGCTAAATCCCGAAGCAAAAATAAGGGATTGATTTAAAACAATGCTAGACTACTTTTAAGTAACAAAAAGTTTATAAACTACAACCATTTTTAACTTTAAACCATGACCCAATTATCATTAGACGGACCAACCGTTCATACAGCTTATTACGGGAAAAACACTGAGCAAATGCCTAAACTTCTTGCCGAGGGCAAAGAACCAATGAGCATGGCCCATTTGATGGAACAACGCCTCAAAGTACGGCAAACAGGAATCGACCAGGAACAGCACGATGCCTGGTGGGCTAATTACTTTAATAATGCTGATTTATGGCTAAGACATCCGGACAAAGGCGGAAAAATTGTTCCGTATAATGCTCAGGTTCTTCAATTTCTTCAACAATATTTAAAGCCAGAGACAAAACTGGTTGACTATGCTCTTCCTTTACCCGATGGATTCTTTGAAGCGGTGGAAGGCGGATTGGAATTGAAAACAGCTGAGATTGAACTATTACATTCAAAAGGGTATACTCCTCGAGAAGCTAAGAAATCAAAGGTATGGAATATCCTTGCTCAGTCACAAAAACGTTTAGATAGCTATGTTGATGCGGTAGCTCAGGAAACTGGCAGAGAAAGAGATTTAATGAATATTTATTTTGGTCAAGCTTCAAGAGTTCCAACCGGGCGGCTTTGGTATGTCTACTACGGGGACGGCGATTCCAGTACCGGTGGCGACGGCAGTCTTGCTGATGACGTTGGTCGTCTTGTCGGGGTAGCGCCGGAGGCGCACGTCGGGCGCGCGAAAAAGTAAGTTCTAGATAATAGACATCTTTTTATACTTCTTTCTTTTTTTTCAAAAGTCCCAGCATTAGCTTTGAAAGCTGTAAAATGAGCGGGACTACACGCCTTTCCACTAGGGCAGCACGGCTGCTATAAAATACAGCTCCAACTTGATGCACACGCACTGAAGGAGCAGTGATAAAGTCCGTGGGAAGGCTACTCCGGGCGGCTTTGGTATGTCAACAACAGGAACAACGATTCCAATACCAATGGCAACAACAATCTTACTAATGACAATGGTCGTCTGGTCGGAATAGGCTTGCTCACACTGCTGGGATACTTTTTACCATGCGCATTTCTACAATTTCTCTTTTTGATGAGCTTTGCCATTATGATAATTTGTACGGGGCATACTGGAAAGCACGCAAAGGAAAAACCCAGAGAAAATATGTTTTAGACTTTGAAGAAAAGTTGTCTGGGAATCTGATGCAGCTGCAGCAAGAGCTTCAATCCCAGACTTATCATCCAAAGCCATTAGAAACATTTATCCTCCGTGATCCTAAAACCAGAAAAATAAGCAAATCAGATTTTCGCGACCGGATAATTCATCACGCCTTGTGCCAGATTATAGAACCAATATTTGAAAAGCGGTTTATCTATGATTCATACGCCAATAGATTAGGAAAAGGAACTCTAAAAGCAGTACAACGATTTGATGATTTTAAGAGAAAAGTCTCAAAGAATGACATTCATCCTTGTTTTGTGCTGAAAGCAGATATTAGACATTACTTTGATACAGTTGATCAGGATATTTTACTGGCTATTCTAAGTAAGAGAATTACAGACGAGAAAGTATTGCGGCTGATCAAAGTAATTTTGGCCAATTATTTCACCAACGTGCCAGGAAAAGGGATGCCCTTAGGCAATTTGACTTCACAGTTTTTTGCTAATGTCTACCTTAACGAATTGGATCAATTTGTGAAGCACACACTTAAAGCAAAATATTATCTTCGCTACGTAGATGATTTTGTGATCTTGCATAAAACAAAAGAAATATTGGATAGTTATAAGCAGAGAATAGGCCTCTTCTTGCGGGAAAAGTTAGCCTTGGAGCTGCATCCGCATAAGTCTAAAATTATTTCTTTGGAACAAGGGATCAATTTTTTAGGGTTCAGAATATTTTATTATCATAAGCTTATTCGAAAGAAAAATATTTACAAGTCTCACCGGAAATTTAAGCAGCTGCAAGAATGGTATCAGAAAGAATTAGTCGGGAGGGAAAAAGCGGTAGAAGGTCTTGAAGGCTGGCTTGCTTTTGTGTCGCACGCAAACACCTACAAATATCGAAGAAGATTAATTCAATGGTTCAACTTAACTTTCTCATTAAAGCAGGATACTTTTAGAACGCCCTCGCAAAAACATCAGAACATGATGGTAAAAGTGGAAGAAACCAAAATACAATTTACAGTTCAGAAAACGCACCAATTATTTAGGAAAAGCTTGCCTGTCGATAAGATTGCGAAGGTAAGGGACATTACTGAATCTACGGTTTGGGCCCATCTAGCAAATTTGATTGAACATAATCAAATAAATTTGAGTAAAGTTATTCAAAAAGAGAAAATCATCAAAATCCTGCCTAAAATTAAAGATGGAATAGAAACCCTAACAGAAATTAAAAAAGAAATTGTCGATACTTCTATAACCTACGATGAAATTAATTGCGTCTTAGCTAGTGTAAAAGCAAAGAACAAGAAAAGAGAGGCAAAACTGTTACTTTATTTCCCTTCTACAATAACCCAAGTATAATGCTTAAAATATTTTTCAACGACTTTTTTAACATCGGAAAGGCTAACTTTCTTGATCTGCTGGACATATTTATACATCTTTTGGGCCTGGTTAATCTGTTCCCAGAAGACTAACTGGTCAGCTACTTTCTGAGGATCTTCCACTTCCAATAAATAATCCCCTTCAATATAATCTTTAGCTTCCTGAAGGTCTTTTTGGTTAAGCTTTTTTAATTTTTTTAGTTCGTTGAGGATAGTGTTCTTAACTACGGGTAATTTTTTCTTTTCTACAGTAGCGTAAACTGCAAAATAGCCGAAAGTATGGTCGTTTAAATTTTGGGTGCCTACATCATAAGCTAGGCCTTTCTTAGCTCTGATCTCAGTGAACATCCTTCCGCTTTGTCCTCGTCCCAGAACTCCGTTGATTACATCTAAAACATAACTGTCCGGATGGTTCTTGGGAACAGTCTTGAATCCTAAAACCGTATAAGTACTCAGGATCTTTTTTCTTTCAATTTTAGTTATATTTTTAGATTGATTTGGTTCTTTAATCGTTTTTACCGAAGGTAAACTTTCTTTCTTCAGTAAGAAATGTTTAATGATTTCTTTTTTCCAGTCTTTTAAATCTCCCACAATAGAAACAATCATATTATTAGGTAGATAATAGCGATGGAAATAATCTAATACTTTTTCTTTAGATAAATTACGGATAACTTCTTTTTTTCCATAGACTGGATCTTTACTGGGATGATGAGTGTACATGGTGCGCAGAAGCAAATCCCATTGGTAATATCTGGGCTCATCATTGACTAAATCGATTTCTTTGATCACAATATTTTTTTCTTTTTCTAACTCTTCTTTTTTAAAAAGAGGGTTTTTTAAGATTTCAGCTAGAATTTCTACGGCTTTAGGATAATGTTTCTTTAAGACTTTAACGTAGAAACAGGTACGCTCGTTAGTAGTATAGGCATTAAATTCTCCTCCGATTTTTTCTATCTGATTAGAGAGCAGCCAGTTGGTGGGATAGTTTTTAGTGCCCTCAAAAAGCATATGTTCAATGAAGTGGGAGAGGCCTTTTTCTTTATCAGTCTCTTGATTGCTGCCTACTTTAACCAAGACTTCTACTACTACCGCGTTGCCTTTTTTCTCTTGAAATAAAAGGGTCAAGCCATTATCCAGCACTAGTTTTTGCATGGTTAAAGCATATTTTTAGGGTTTATAAACCCTTCGCAGTGGTGCAAAAAAGTGTAATCATTTGTTATTAGCAATATTCTGAAATAGCTCTAATGCGCCATGAAAGTTTCTGAAACTGTAATCAACATAATGATGTAAATCTGGATTTTTGAGCGCAATTCCAATCGGGAATCCAACTTTAGCCCAAGCTCCACAATCATTTCCATTATCTCCAAAATAAGCGGTATTATCTGCCGAGGCCCCATGATGAAGCATTTGCTGATTTACATATTTCCCTTTATCCCAGAGAGGAACATGCTGTTCTCCGGTTCCAGTGAATCGGTCATTTTCTAGGTTAAGCACATTAGCAATGGCAAAATTTAATCCTGCTTCCTGTAATACTCTATTCGCGACAATATCTACCCCGCTGCTGACTATTCCGGTTCTTATTCCTTCCCGTTTCAAATAGGCGCAAAATTCTAAGAAGCCCGGAGTATAGGGCGGAGGAAAGATCTGCCTTAAAATCGGTTGTACTTCAATTCCTTCTAATAAACGACAATTTCCGTCAAACCATTCTTGATACAATTCTGGTCTAGGATAATAATAATCTCTTCTTTGGACCCACTCTTTTTCTTTTCCCGCAGCAATACCAATGGCATCCCAGCTGGATTGGAAAGGGCCATTAGTGTATTGAACGATTGTTCCATCTAAATCAAAAATGCACAATTTGATTAGATCAGACAAAGCCATATTAAACTCAGTTTTGATTAGGTTTATAGTAATTGTGAATTATTAATGTACATTTATTCACAATTACTAATAGTAAATGTGTTTTAAGATATTCAAATATTAAACACATTTACTATATATTGATTTCTAGTTTTGAATACATTCGGACAGAAAAAGGAAGAGTTTTTAAGTTTGAGGAGATTAATTCTTTCTAGATGAAGCTTAAATCCTTGCAGCAGTACCTAGCTAAAGAGAAGATCAGTTTAGCCATATTAGTTCACCCGGACCTTTTTTTAACTTATTTTTCTCAGGTTCAGCCCTCTTATGCGCTGATGGTGATTACGCCCAAAACCAATTCTTTCTATTTAACTAAATTAGATCAGAAACCGAAAATTGCTGGTTTGAAGGTGCGAATGATGGCTAAAGATTGGGATAAGAAACATCCAGAATTCAAAACAGCAAAAAAAGTTGGCTTGAATTATAGTTCGATTACTTTATCTCAATCTAAGAAACTTAAAAAACTATTTCCCAGAGCGAAATTTGTGGATATCTCTAAGAAATTAAGGGAATTAAGAGCAGAGAAAACTCCGCTAGAGATTAGAAAGATAGGGCGAGCCTGCCAGATCACTGATTTTGCTTTTAACGAATTGGTGAAAGCATTAAGACAGAAAAAATTTTCTACTGAACAGGAAATCGCAGATTTTCTAGAGGCGAAGATCAAAAGCAAAGGAGCAGAATTAGCTTTTCCTACCATTATAGCTAGCGCAAAGAATGCAGCCATTCCACACCATCAAACCTCTAACCAGAAACTTAAGCCCGGATTTTTATTACTGGATTTCGGGGCGAAATATCAATATTATTGTGCAGATATGAGCCGGACCATTTATTTAGGTGTACCTTCCAAAAAAGAAGTATTACTTTATGAATTATTGTTAAAAGCCCAAAAAGAAGCGATTATTCAAGCAAAAGAAAATTTACTTTTTTCTGAGTTGGATAAATCCTGCCGGAAATGGTTAGCCCAATACTCTTCTTATTTTATTCATTCTCTGGGGCATGGGGTGGGTTTAGAAGTGCATGAAAAACCATCTTATGCTGCGGAAAGTAAAGAGAAAATTCTGAAAAATGAGGTCTTTACCATTGAACCGGGCCTCTATTTTCCGGGAAAGTTTGGGATTCGAATTGAGGATACGGTTCTGTTTGATGGAAAAGTAAAGGTTTTGACTAGGTCTAGGAAAGAGCTGGTTGTTATTCGAGATTGAGAAGCTATTTCCAGGCTGGAGTAATAAGTCTTACGCTTTTCCGTAGAGATTTGGGATAGGTTAGTGGGTTAAGGTTCTGTCTGATGGGAAAGTGAAATCAGTGTTTTTTTTAACTAAGCTAGTAATTTTTGATTTGTATGTTTTGGTATAGAAGTCTTTATATATTCTATGTTCCTTTCTAAATTTAGTTCAGTAATAAGTTATAAGTATTGTGAGATGGTATAAAATGAAAAAAACGGTATATTATTTAAAAGTGAATATTGAACGAGAGTGGTTAGATTATCCCGAGGGTTTTGATTGGAACAAACTTCAGAAAGGGGAAGACATAGGCTATTTTGATTATAAAATTTTAAACCATCTTAAGAACGCTAAAAAAGGAGATATCGTGGTATTGCACTCTGTCAAAGAAGAAAGAGGTAAATCTCAAAATCCAAATGTTGTAGGATTTGGGATTATATCCCAAGAAAGAAAGTACGACAAAGATCGCTTTGTGACGCGAGTTATGAAAGTAAAAGATTTAGCTGCACCTATTCCGATAAGGGATTTAAAGAAAGATAATGTACTTACGAATGCCGAACCATTTAAAAAAGGTAGTAATAGATGTCCTGTAACAAAGCTCTCTGATAGCGAATATCAACACTTAAAAGAGATTCTAGTTAAACTTAACGTAATACACCAAAATGATTTTGACGAACTTGAAAAAATAGAGGTAATTTAAAATGTCTATAGAAGGGTGCTTAAAAAATGCAAAAGAAAGATTTGAAAAAGGAAATGTAGAAAGCGAAAGGGTGAGCTTTATTTGCATTAGAAAAAACGAACTTAAAGCTGGGGGAATAGATGATACCCTATCAATGAAACAAGCAAATGAAGAGTGGAATCAATCTTTAAGAATTAATCCTCAAAAAATAGAAATTGATGGATTCATTTCGCTATTTAGACAGAAAATCGATCAACTACTAAATCAAAAAATTATCGTCCCTTCAAAGAAAGAGGAAGCATTCTGCCCGGGAGATTGGACTTTTTTGTTTAATTGTGTTGTTTATGATTTGATTAAAGAGTATAACAAAATGAATGGAACTAATCTTTCTTTGTGTGCTGAACCGGAAGCAAATAAATCTCCAACCGGGAGAGGAGGCTATTCAGATATTTTAATCTGTTCCGAAGATGGGGAAAAAGAACATATTATCATAGAGCATGAGAATTTTCCACACGGTACCCTCGCTAAGAACGTCAAAAAATTAGCTTCTTCTAAAGCTAAACATAAACTATTAATCACTTATTATTATGATGACTATCCTAAAAAGAAAATAATGAGAGAATTAAAAGAATATACTGCAAAATATTTCAAAGAACCAGAAACTCTGCACTTGTTAATCTCCCATTCGGAAACTGATTGCGGAGAGGATTATGAATATCAACAAATAAAGGGCCAACCATTGCAAAATGAAATGCATCCAATGTTATAAAAACTTTACAGAAAACATTGATTCGTCATCAGATTACATAGGCAAAAAGCTAGTCCATTTTTGCTCTGAGAAATGTTATTGTGCTTACAACAACCAAAAGTATATCCCTTATCATAAAAGAAAATGCCTTTGTTTCTATCATGTTAATTTGTATCCTTCTTTTAACGAGTTTAAGAAGGCAGTTAGGAGATTCCTAAAGAAAGTGTCATTTGCTGACTTATGGTGGGGTCCTTTTGATTTTGTCCATAGTATGAATTACGAGAATAAGGATCAAAAAACTCAAATAAAAGCTATCAACAATGTGTTTGATGGTATTTATGGGAAAAATAAGGTTAGGTGGGGTTATATTAAGCATAACGGAAGTAATCCCCAAGGCCCTTACCTTGTAATAGACGAACAAACATTTTTTTATTATCCAAAAATAAAAACCCCCATCGACATTTGTATTAAACAGAGGTTGAAGAATGAAAAAATATGTAACCAAAAATAGTAAACATGCTGATCGCGAGAGTAGGTTTATCAAGGGGAGATGGAAAACCAGATATTTTTATACCTACTGTGATATTTGCGGGTTAAAGCACCCGGATGTCTGTGTAAATGAATTATGTGAAGAGGAGGGGTTTCCTGAAGGGGATTATTGCTGGAATTGTCAGATGTCTATGCGGGCGCAAGGTTTTGTCGGAGAAGATAAAAGCACTTATTTTCTTAAGAAAGATTATCCCAACATAACAAAAAATGATCATATTTGGGAAGGGGCGGTTAAGCTTCATCGGTTAGGAAAATACAGAGAAGCGATAAAACTGTATGATTCACTGCTTAAAGAATGCCCGGAATCAATTCCTGTTTTGGTGAATAAAGGCGAAGCTCTTAATAGGATAAACCATTTTAAGAGAGCTATAAAATATCAGAATAAAGTATTATCAATTGATCCTATAAATCTTCGGGCTTTGCTTCATAAAAGCAACACTTTGATCCATTTAAAAGAATATCAAAAAGCTATGAATTGTCTTAATTTTTCGTTAAAAATAAATCCCCTACATTTTAATGCTATGAGTAATAAAGGCAAGATCTTTTTTAGAAAAGGGAAATATGTTGAAGCAATTAGATGGTATAATAAAGCATTAAAAATAGAGCCTAATAGCATACTTATTTTGATAAATATGGCCTCTGCTTTAGAGAAATTAGGAAAGCAGGAAGAAGCTAGAAAGTATTACAATAAAATTTTTAAATTACCCCTTAAAAATGAACCAAAATATATTAAAGATGTTGTTAGGGCAGTAAAGTTGAGATATGGTTAAATACCTTTCTAGAAATAATGTTGAATTTTATGAATTGCTTACCTGCCTGAGATTTATCAAGAAAAACAATTAATCCTGACTTTAATTGGAAAACTTCCCCAAAAACCTTATAAAAACCATTTGTTTTCAACGAAAAGTATTTAAATAGGCAATGGGGCTGTGTTGTAGCTTGGTCTAGTACCTTTATATATTAAAGGTTAGGAAGTAACTATCATCGATCGCTTGGGACGATCAGACCCCGGTTCAAATCCGGGCAGCCCCAGTTTTTATTTTAATCGGAGTTAAAAAATGCCAACAAAACGTTTTGGAGCAAGATATGGAAGAAAACCTAGAGAACAGTTTGCTATCATTGAAAAACAGCAACGGGCAAAACATGTCTGCCCCTCTTGTCAGAAAAAGGCAGTGAAACGTCTGGCAGTTGGAATTTGGCAATGCCAAAAGTGCGAACATAAATTCGCCGGAAAAGCTTATACTCCATAGAAGGTGCTTGAAAATGTATTACTTATGTTTTGATTGCGGAAAGAAAGTAGAAGATGAATATCTTAATACTAAGATACGATGCCCTTATTGCGGGGGAAAGATTCTGTATAAAGATCGCAAGGTTCCTAACAAAATTAAAGCTAGGTAAAAAATGCCGGATAAGAAAAAAATTAATCAATTACAACTTCTTCAGCAGAATCTGCAGAATTTAGAATTACAAAAACAGCAGTTTCAAAATCAACTGGTAGAGATAGATTCGGCTTTAACGGAATTAAAGAGTACAGAGAAAGCCTATAAGATTGTGGGCAAGATCATGTTGGCTGCTTCTAGAGAGGAGCTAAGCAAAGATTTAAGCGAGAAAAAAGAAACTGCAGGAGTACGCTTAAAGAATCTGACTAAACAGGAAGATGCTCTACAGAAAGCAATCGAACAGTTGCAGCAGGAAATCATGGCTGAGCTGGGAAGAGAGAAGAATTAAAAATTCTTTTGAGAAAATAATCTCATTCTTTCTTAACCTTATACTTAGACTTCAGAAATAAGGAATTAGGCACATAAAGCACGTCACCGTTTTCTGTTCTAATTTCAGTTTCTAGATAGCCAATACGTTCTACTGTACCATAGATCTCTTTGACTTCAATTATTTTATCCACGACTATTTTATTCCCTTTCTGAAGATAGATCCAGCCTACAAAATTAGGAATGACATCTTTTAAGCCCACTAAAAAAGTTAAGATGATCAGGATTAAAATTGCACCTAAGAGGAGATAGAGCACTACCGAAGTTATTCCCAGATGATTAAGGAAAATGACAATGAAAACTAAATAAATTACCCAGGAAACTAAGTTACTGATAATCTTTTCAAAGTCTTGGGTCATGCCCACTTTGTTCATCATATGATTAAGTTCAAGCTCTTTTAGAATACGATAGACTAATTTCTTAGATAATATTCCTAGTCCAAATCCGGCAAGAAGGATGACTATGCCCACTACAATAGTATAAAAATAAGATTTAGCTATATTAACTACTGTCCCCACTATGGTCTCGTTTCCTACCATTATTTTAAAAAGGCTAAGATTCTTTATAAAAATTGCGAAAATTTATATAATCTCAATAGGATAATTAGGTCAGATCATGGTAGATTACAATAAAAAGATCCAGGAGCTGGAAGAGGAGTTAAAGAAAACTAAGTACAATAAGGCTACTCAGGGCCATATTGGGATAGTCAAAGCTAAAATTGCTCAATTAAAAGAAAAGCAAGAATCTCGGGTACAGAAAAAAACCGGAAGATCCGAGTATGGTTATTCAGTTAAAAAGTCTGGAGATGGAACCGTGCTTCTGTTAGGTTTCCCTTCTACCGGTAAATCTACTTTACTAAACAAACTTACCGGAGCTAATTCCGAAGTGGCAGCTTATGCTTTTACGACCCTTTCGGTAATCCCGGGTATGTTAGAATATAAACAAGCTAAGATTCAGATTTTAGACGTGCCGGGAATAGTTAGCGGAGCTTCTACAGGAAAAGGCAGGGGCAAAGAAGTTTTAGCAATAATTCATACTACCGATTTGGTTTTGATTATAGTAGAAGTTAACTATCCTGAACATCTGCCTGCAATTTTGGAAGAGGTCAATAATTCCAATATTCGTATTAATAAAACCAGGCCGGAATTGTTTATCACTAAGAAAGCTCAGGGAGGAATTCAAATCGGTAAGACCGTCCCTCTAGTAATTGATGACGATACTTTGAAAAAAATCTTACGGGAATTTAAGATTGTTAATGCTGATGTTCTGATCAGAAGCCCGGTAGACGTGGACGATTTTATTGATTGCATTGAAGGGAATAAAAAATATTTACCGGCAATCATTTGTATTACCAAAGCAGACCAGGCAGATGCAGCTACAGTAGAAAAAGTAAAAAAAGAGCTGAATGCAGATATAGTGGTTTCTGCAGAGAAAGATCTGAATATTGAGCCTTTGAAAGAATTAATCTTTCAAAAATTAGATTTTATGCGCATCTACATGAAAGAGCCGCGCAAAAGTGCGGATATGAAAGAGCCCTTAATCATCAGAAGAAATTCCTCTATTAAAGATGTCTGCGATAAGCTGCATCGGGATTTTGCAGGCAAGTTTAAGTTTGCTAGGGTTTGGGGAAGAAGCGCGAAATTTCCAGGACAGCGGCTTATGCTTAATCATGTCCTTGCGGATCAGGATATTCTGGAGATACATCTGAGGTGAGAATTAGTGATTTATTTTATTATACCTTTTTTAACAGAATTACAGACTTTCCAAATAATCTTTCTTGAATTCAAACCCATATTTTTTAGCCAGCTTGCCAATAGCTTTATCGAAACAGCTACCATACTGGGCAGCTTTTTTCTTTCTCCAGGCGAATTCGCCTAAGAATTCTTCGGCAATCTCCCGTAAGATGATTTTTTTCTCAAGATCATTAATTTTCCATTCTCCGGGAATCTGCATGGCCGTCTTGATTAATTCAGAATCTAAAAAAGGAGTTTTTACGGTAATCTTTAATTCTTTCCCTAAGGTAAAATCTCTGACTAAATCCCGATCCCAGATTTGTTTTAACCCCCGCCAGCATTCGCGATTAACATTTTTAACTTTAGTGTGCCGTTCATATCCAGCGAAAATCTCTTCGCTTCCTAATCCGGAAAAGAAAAGGTTAATTTTATCTTTTCTGGCTAACTCTCGGGCAGCAACAATGACTGCTCCTACCCCCACATTAATTACATCCACTTTTTTAACTAGTTTAAGAATCTTTACTGTTTTCTGAATGATTTTCTCTACTTCGGTTAAATTATAAATTCTAAATTTAAGATCGAAACCAAATTTTCTGGCTACTTTCTGGGCTTCTTGGACATCTTCAGGAGCTTTGGTAGCTTCATCCTGGAAACCAACTGCATAACAAGTAAAATTGGGGTTAAATTGGTTACAAACTGCAGCAATAAAGCTACTATCTACTCCTCCAGAAAAGAAAATACCATACTTCTTTTTTGATTTCTTTTCCGGAACTCTTTCTTTAATTACGGAGAATAATTTTTCTTTCAGAATCTTTTTTGCTTGGTTTTTATTAATGAATTTCTGTTTAGATTTTAGGTGTTCAATAACTTTTACCCACCTTAATCGGGGGAGGAGTTTTTTCTCTTTTAACCAGATTTCTTCCATTTTAAAAATGTAAATAGAAAAGATTTTAAAAACTTACCCCTAAAATAGCTCTTAATGAGATTAGCAGCTTTATTTACGGGAGGGAAAGATTCTACTTATGCTATCTATTTAGCTAAAGAGCAGAGCCATGAAATTGTAGGTCTGATTACTTTGAAATCAGAGAATCCTCATTCTTACATGTTTCATACTCCGGCGATAGAGTTGACTAAACTTCAGGCGCAAGCTCTGGGATTACCTTTACTTACCTATTCAACCAAAGGAAAAAAAGAAGAAGAATTAGCTGATTTAGAGTTGGCGATTAAAAAAGCCCATAAAAAATTGAATTTTGAGGGATTAATTACGGGGGCGTTATTTTCTGAATATCAAAGCAGTCGGATTATAAAAATCGCCAAAAAATTAGGATTAGAAGTGGTCTCGCCATTATGGCATAAAGCTCAGGAAAAAGAGATGGAAGAACTGCTGAAATTAAATTTTAAGATTATTTTTACTGCGGTGGCTGCAGAAGGATTGAACAAATCCTGGTTGAATAGAATTATTACCTCTAAAGATTTAGATCGGCTCAGACAATTGAATCAAAGGTACCAATTTCATCTGGCCGGAGAGGGGGGAGAATTTGAGTCTGCGGTTCTGGATTGTCCTTTGTTTAATAAAAAAATAGTCATTGAAGATTTTCTGATTGAAGAAGAGAGCGAGTATACCGCCAGATTAATAATCAAGAAAGCAAGATTAGAGAGAAAATAAATATTTTAAAATAATATTGCCGAACTAACCGGGGTAAAATTCTCGATTAAAGTAGTGCAATTCTATCTACTTAATTTACACTAATTCATATCTTTTATAAATAAATTAACTATCGTTAATATTAAATCAAAATAATAAGAGTAATACTAATCTATAGTAATTGTGGAATATTATACTCGACTGAAGTCTCCTAATATCAAAAGAGTTTGATATTCCGAACATTTATACCCACAATTACTAATAGCAAATGTGTAAATAAATGTACGAATACTTAACACATTTGCTATAACGAGGTCTTAAAATGGAATTGGAACAGAAACTAAAAATAAATCTACCTGCACCTTTATTCGAAGCAGAGGCATATCATCAGGAAGAGATTAAGAAAATAAAATTGGATGATTATCAAAATAAATGGGTAGTTTTATTCTTTTATCCGGCAGATTTTACTTTTATCTGCCCAACTGAGTTGGGAAATCTGGCGGACAATTATGAAGAATTTAAAAAATTAGGTGTGGAGATCTTAAGTATTAGTACAGATACGGTTTTTGCCCATAAAGCTTGGCATGATCAATCAGAAACAATCAAAAAAATTAAGTTTCCCATGGTCGCTGATCCTACGGGAAAGATCTGCAGAGCTTATGGAACCTATATCCCCGAGGAAGGGTTAAGCTTGCGTGGAACGGCGATAATTGACCCAGATGGAGTTTTAAAAGTCCTGGAATTGAATGATAATAGTATCGGCAGAAGCAGTGTTGAATTGCTGAGAAAATTGAAAGCGGCACAATTTGTTCGAACCCATGGCGGGGAGGTATGTCCAGTAAATTGGGAACCAGGAAAGCAAACTTTAAAACCAGGATTGAATTTAATCGGTAAAATATAATTATTAGGGTGATAAATAATGGCATATATAACAAAAAATTTTGATTCTTTGTTGGGTTTAAGTGGTTTTAGTGATGCTTTATTGAAGAATCACTTTACTCTTTATCAGGGTTATGTTAATAATACTAATAAACTGATGGAGATAATGAAAGCTTTGGTCGATAGTGAAAAAATGGTAACACCAGAATTTTCCGAATTGAAAAGAAGATTCGGCTGGGAATTTAATGGGATGAGATTACATGAATTATATTTTGAGAATCTGGTTAAAACTGGGAAATCGTTAGCCAGCAAATCAGCTCTGCGAAAAAAGATGGGAGAAGATTTTGGCAGTTTCGAGAATTGGCAGAAAGATTTTCAGGCTACAGGGGCGATACGGGGCATCGGCTGGGTAATTTTAGTTTATGATCCAAGAGCTAAACAATTATTTAATCTTTGGATTAATGAGCATGATGGAGGACATCTAGCCGGAACTATCCCTTTGCTGGTTATGGACGTTTTTGAACATGCTTTTATGTTGGATTATGGATTAAAGAGAGCGGATTATCTAGCTGCATTCATGGCTGCAATAGATTGGACGGTTGCGGAAAAGAGGTTTAGGGTTTAAAGCGAAGAAAAAATAGAAAGGAGGAAATAAAATGGTTTATTCGGGTTGTCCTATGTTTGGTTTTGGAAATTGGTCTGGAGGGTGGGGATATATGCTGATTGGAATGGTGATTTGGATCTTAGTTATAGTCGGAACCATCTGGCTGATTTTAAGATTCATCAATAAAGAAAGATTTTCTTTGGGCCAGAAACCGTTGGAAATACTTCAGGAAAGATATGCGAAAGGAGAGATTACTAAAACAGAATTTGAAAGGATGAAAAAAGAATTGAGATAAAAAAAGAAATTAAAATAAAGTCGTTTCCACCAATCTTTTATTGGTGGTGCACTCCTAAGTCAAAATGCTCAGCTTTTATATTGCGAGCATTTTGACAGATAAAATAAAAATTATTTCTTTATTTTCTCTTTTAGTATTTTTATTTTTCTATATCCTCTTCCTTTTCAGCAATAAAGAGTTAGTGATTACGCTGACTGAACTTAAGGCCATCGCTCCGCCAGCAATCATGGGACTGAGCAGCCAGCCAGTCCAGGGGTATAATAATCCGGCAGCGATGGGTATTCCTAATACATTATAGACTAAGGCCCAGAACATGTTCTGCTTGATTTTTTTCATGGTTATTCTACTTAACCTAATGGCTTTAGGAATATCTAGCAAGTTATTACGCATTAGGACAATACTTCCGCTTTCCATGGCTACATCTGTACCAGAACCCATGGCAATTCCAATATCTGCCTGAGCCAGAGCAGGAGCATCATTGATTCCATCTCCAACCATGCCTACTTTACCGTTTTTCTGTAATTTTTTGACATAGTTAGCTTTTTCTTCAGGAAGGACTTCGGCAAAGAAGTTGGTAATTCCGACTTTATTGGCAATGGCTTTAGCGGTTCTCTGGTTATCGCCAGTGATCATATAAACTTTTAATTTTAATTTCTTTAACCTGCGGATTGCCTCTGGAGAATCTTCTTTAATTTCGTCGGCTACAGCAATAAAACCCAACACTTTTTTTGGTTCTGCTAAAATCATGACCGTTTTTCCTTGCTCTTCCAGAGAATTCATCTCTTTTTGAATATTTTTAATATTTATTCCAGCTAGTTCCATGAGTTTGAGGTTGCCTAGATAATATTCTTTTTTGTTGATCTTAGCTTTAATCCCTTTTCCAGGAATGGCCTTAAAATCGTGAACTTTCTGCCAGGCAATATTATTTTCTTTGGCTTTATTAACAATGGCTTCAGCCAGAGGGTGCTCAGAATTTTTTTCTATGCTTCCAGCGATTTCTAAAAATTGTTTTTCTGAGATCTTATCTGGAAGAATATCAGTAACTTCGGGCTTGCCTTTAGTAATAGTGCCGGTTTTATCGAAAATGATAATTTTTAGTTTATAGGCATTTTCTAGAGCTTCACCACCTTTGATCAAGATGCCCTCTTTTGCGCCTTTACCTGTTCCGACCATAATGGCAGTGGGAGTAGCTAATCCTAGCGCACAGGGGCAGGCAATGACTAATACGGCTACGGCAGTAATCAAAGCGAAACTGAGAGCAGAATTAGCAAGAACGTACCAGCTTACAAAAGTAAGGATAGAGATCAAAAGTACTATAGGCACAAAATAAGATGAAATGGAATCAGCAAATCTTTGGATGGGCGCTTTTTTAGTCTGGGCTTCTTCAATCAATTTGATTATTCTAGCTAAGGTAGTTTCAGCCCCCACTTTAGTTGCTTTCATGGTGAAACTTCCATGTTTATTTAGGGTAGAGCCGATGACAGAATCTCCTTTCTTCTTTTCGACAGGAATACTTTCTCCAGTGACTAAACTTTCATCTAGTGCTGAATGGCCTTCAATAATCATTCCATCAACAGGTACTTTTTCTCCAGGACGAACTAAAATTAAATCTCCAGTGACAACTTCCTCTAGATTGACCTGAATTTCTTTGCCTTTCCTGATTACAGTGGCGGTTTTTGCTCCTAATTTCATTAATTTAGTGATAGCTTCGCTGGTTTTGCCTTTAGCCAGGGCTTCAAGATATTTTCCTAATACTACTAAAGTAATCAAAACCGCCGCTGCTTCAAAGTATTGTTCTCCTTCAGGCAGGAATATAACTGAATAAGCTGAGTAAAAATAAGCTGCACTAGTACCTAGGGCAATCAAAGTGTCCATATTGGAACTTTTGTCTTTAAGAGCGTTCCAAGCGCCGAGATAGAAATATTTTCCAATATAAAATTGTACGGGAGTGGCAAAAGCCCAGATGATAAGGTTACGATAGGGTATCTGTTCAGGCATGAAGAACATCCCTAAAATCAAAGCGGGGAAGGATAAGATGGCACTGAGAATAAATGTATATTTTAATTCTGAAATCTCTTTTCTGCGCATCTTAGCTTCGGCTTTAGGATCTAAGTCTTTTGCACTATAAGCAGAATAGTTCTTGTTTTTAATTACTGTAATCAATTTAGATTCATCTGTTTTTTCAGGATCGAATTCCACCGTAGCTTTTTCTGTAGAAAAATTGACATTAGCAGATTTTACCCCTTTTTCTTTGAGCAAAGCTTTGCTGATAATAGTGGCACAGCTGGCGCAGTGCATGCCTTTAATTTTTAGGGTAGTGTTAGTCATTTTTGTCTCCGGATAAGGTTTTTAAATTTGTTTATGATTTTTTTAGTTTTATTTTAATGATTTAAAGGTTATAATTTAATTTTTATAATCTTCTTAGATCCTGCTTTTTATTTTTGAAAGCGGTTGAAACTGTTGACATGCTGAGCAGTGCCCTTCATGTTTTGTATGTTTTAAAGCCCCTTTAAGGATGCACCAACAAAATTGTTTAGACAGGCAGAAAATTTTGTTGCGGCCATTTTTCTCAAAATTAACAATTTTTAAAGCAGTCAGTAAACTGAGTTGATGAGATATAGCCGAGAGGGTTATTTTTTTGAGGCCTAATTGTTGGTGGATTTCGTTGACAATTCTTGGCTCTTCCAGCAGGCAGAGGACGATGTTTAATCGAGTCTTATCACTAAGTACTGCGAAGATCCGGGTTAAATCTTGGATTTGGGCCTCATTATTTTTCATTTTTCAGATTACATCTCCTACGACCGGTTTATTTTTTTGTAATTTAGTTGAATAATTGCTCAACTATTTAAATGTTGCGAT